>Ga0257106_1000072_pt1 | contig 59616 bp, 57 predicted proteins | sample LP_taG_3_FD_190177 | JGI IMG/M metagenome (GOLD analysis project Ga0257106, IMG submission 190177) | Marine microbial communities from Northeast Subartic Pacific Ocean, Canada - LP_J_2011_P26_10m | ecosystem: Environmental > Aquatic > Marine > Oceanic | place: Canada: Northeast Subartic Pacific...
TACTAAAGAAATTGATAACACTATTCGAAAATTTAAAGTAGGGATGGTAACTACTGTTGAGCCAGGTATATATATTCGTAAAAGTGATAAAGTTGATCCAAAATACTGGAATATCGGTATTAGGATCGAAGATGATGTTTTAGTTACTGAAGATGGACACCATATTCTCTCTAAAGCAGCCATTAAAGAGCTAGAAGATATTGAACAATTAATGAGTCAATAATAACTATGGATATAAATCAAGCCATCAAAGCAGTAGTTGCTAGAGAAAATTTAAATGAACATGATATGCATGATGTCATGAATAGCATTATGACTGGTCAAACAACAGATGCACAGATTGGTGCCTTCCTAGTTGGGCTTTCCATGAAAGGGGAGACCATTGAAGAGATTACAGCAAGTGCTAAAGTTATGCGTTCACTAGCAAAATCTGTACAAATCAAGAGTGATAAGTATCTTGTTGATACTTGTGGAACTGGAGGAGATGGCCTAGGACTTTTTAATATTTCAACAGCCTCTGCTTTTGTTGTTGCAGCTGCTGGAGCTAAGGTTGCCAAACATGGTAACCGCTCGATCTCTTCAAAATCTGGAAGTGCAGATGTTTTAGAGTCAGCAGGAATTAATCTTGATTTAAATCCAGAATTTATTAGTAAATGTATAGAAGATATTGGTGTTGGCTTTATGTTTGCTCCAGCTCACCATAGTGCTATGAAGCATGCTATTGGACCAAGAAAAGAACTAGCAATCAGAACAATATTTAATGTCTTAGGGCCACTAACTAACCCTGCTAAAGCCCCCAATCAGGTAATGGGAGTTTATGAAAAGAAATTAATTGAACCTATCGCCTATACGCTCAAAGGACTTGGATCTCGGCATGTAATGGTAGTTCATTCAGCAGATGGTCTTGATGAATTTTCAATTGCTGATAAAACTTTTGTTGCTGAATTAAAAGATGGACAGATCTCTACATATTCTTTACATCCTGAACAGTTTGGCCTAAGATTAGGTGATCTTAATGAAATTAGTGCTGATAATTCTGATGAATCACTTAAACTTATTTATGAAGCGTTTTCTGGAACAAATAAAACTGCAATGAATATTGTTGCTTTTAATGCAGGAGCTGCAATTTATGTCAGTGGATTAACCTCATCCCTTCAAAATGGAATTGATAAAGCAAAAGAGATATTAGCTGATGGAAGTGCAAGCCAAAAACTTAAAGAGTATATTAAAATTAGCAATAGTTATAAACTATGAATAAAAAAACAAACCTTATCTGGATTGACCTTGAGATGACAGGGTTAAGCCCAGAAAATGATGTAATCATTGAGATTGCTACAGTTGTAACTGATGCAGATCTTAATGTTATAGATGAAGGACCCTCTCTTGCAATACATCAAGATAATAATTATCTCGATGGCATGGATGAATGGAATACCAATCAACATAATCATTCTGGATTAGTTCAAAGAGTTCAAGAAAGTAAAATTTCTACTTCTGAGGCAGAACAACAAACCATTGATTTTCTCAATAAATATGTTGACTATGGTGTCTCACCAATGTGTGGAAACTCAATTTGCCAAGACAGAAGGTTTTTAGCTAATTATATGCCTGACCTTGAAAAATTTTTCCATTACCGTCATATTGATGTCTCAACACTTAAAGAACTAGCAGTGCGTTGGAATCCAGATATTATTTCTACAACGTATAAAAAGTCTCAACACCTTGCTCTTTCTGATATCTACGACTCTATTGACGAGCTAAAACATTACAGAGAACACTTTATTAAATTATAAATTGACTTATTTATCCCTAGCTAAAATTAATCTTTTTTTACATGTCGTTTCTAAAAGAAATGATGGTTATCATAATCTTCAAACTATTTTTCAGCTTTTAAATTATGGTGATGAAATGGAATTTAAATCTAGAGAAGATGGATTAGTTAATCGTAATTATAGTAATAAAGCTATCCCTTCAAATAAAGATCTAGTCCTTAAGAGTGCCTATCTATTAAAAGAGCTAAGTGGAACAAAAAAAGGGGTCGATATAAGTTTAATAAAAAAAATTCCAATTGGTGGAGGTCTTGGTGGAGGAAGCTCCAATGCTGCAACAACTTTAATTGCTCTAAATAAATTATGGAAACTTAATTATTCAAAAGAAAAGCTCACTGAAATAGGAAAAACTTTAGGCTCAGATGTGCCAGTTTTTTTAAGTGGAAAGACTTCTTGGGCAGAGGGCACTGGTGAACTGTTGATGCCAATTACCCTACCCAAATACTTTTATTTAGTGGTATCAATTAATAAACAAATCTCAACTCAAGAAGTTTTCACCCACAAAGCATTGACAATGTCTCCTGTACAAAGGAAAATGACAGACTTTTCAGATGTCTCTAACCTTCATAACGACTGTTTAGATGCTGCGATAGACATAGAGGGAGAGATAGAGTTTGCTTTACTCTATTTAGACAGAACTGCCAATCATCTTGGTTTAGCAAGAATGACAGGTACTGGATGTTGTGTCTTCGTAGCTTTTGAAAAAGAAAAAGATGCGTTAAAAGCTAAGCAAGAGTTACCGTCAAAATGGACTGGTTTTGTCGCTCAAGCGATTAATAAATCACCATTATAAAATTGGGATGTCGCCAAGTGGTAAGGCAACGGGTTTTGATCCCGTCATTCGCAGGTTCGAATCCTGCCATCCCAGCCAAATTTTAATTTTATAAAGATTTATTTAAATGTTTTCGGAGACATATAATGAATGAAGATTTTTATCAGTTTAGCTATAAGCAAATTAATGGTGAAGAAGTATCTTTAAATGAATTTAAAGGTAAAGTCATCTTAATTGTCAACACTGCAAGTAATTGCGGCCTAACTTACCACTACACTGGTCTTGAAAAGCTTTATAAAGAATATAAGGATAGAGGACTTATTATAATAGGCTTTCCTTGTAATCAATTTGGCAAACAGGAGCCAGGTACTTCAGAAGAAATACAAGATTTTTGTGACAGCAACTATAAGGTCACATTCCCTTTATCAGAAAAAATTGAAGTCAATGGAAATGGCGCTCATCCTTTGTATAAGTATTTAAAAAAAGAACTGAAAGGCAAGCTTAATGATAGCGTCAAATGGAATTTTACTAAATTTTTAATTAATAAGAATGGTGAGCCATCTCAACGCTTTAGTTCAACTGTTGAACCTGAAGATATAAAGCCTTTTATTGATAATCTTATTTAGTTCGATCATTTAATTTCTAATTATCTCGAACTATTATATTTAAATAGATAATTTCTTTGTATAATTAGCACATACATCAATGAGACCAAAATAGATGTCCTTAGAAAGAATAAAAATCTTTAGTGGAAATGCCAACCCTAATCTTTCTTCTGAAATAATTCATAATCTAGAAATTACCCAAAGTAAAGCCTTTGTTGGAAAATTTAGTGATGGTGAATCACAGGTTGAAATACTTGATAATGTTCGTGGCTGTGATGTTTTTGTCATTCAACCAACTTGTGGGCCCTCACCAGCATCTACTTTAATGGAATTATTAATAATGGTTGACGCTCTTAAAAGATCCTCAGCTGGAAGGATTACCGCAGTTGTTCCATATCTAGGATATTCAAGACAAGACCGTCGATCTCGATTAACTAGAGTGCCAATTTCTGCAAAACTTGTTGCTCAGATGATTGAAACATCTGGTGTTGATAGAATTTTAACAATGGATTTGCATGCAGATCAAATTCAAGGATTTTTTAATATTCCAATTGATAATATTTACGCTCAACCAGTTTTAGTAAATGATATCTTAGAACATAATTATAAAGATATTGTTGTAGTTTCCCCAGATATTGGTGGAGTAGCAAGGGCTCGAGCAGCAGCAAAAAGACTAAATGATGCAGATTTAGCGATTATTGATAAAAGACGTCCTGCACCTAATTTAGTTAAGATCATGAATGTTATTGGAGATGTTTCGGGACGAACTTGTATTATGATAGATGATATGGTTGATACTGCTGGTACTCTTTGTCAGGCTGCAGAAATATTAAAAGAGAAAGGTGCAATCAAAGTAGTAGCATATGCTACTCATGCAGTCCTCTCAGGAGCAGCTGTTGATAATATTGCTAATTCTCAACTGGATGAGTTGGTAACTACCAATACTATTCCTCTTAATGAGAAAGCTTCTGAGTGCTTTAAAATTAGACAACTCTCAATTGCTGAAACTCTTGCTAACGTCATCAGAAGAATAAGTGACGAACAATCTATAAGTACAATATTTGCTGAATAAATCTATTTCTGTGCATATTTAACGCACGATTATTGATAAAAATTTACACGTGAATTAGGTATAATTCCCACCTCTGTTTTTTAAAAAACAAAATTTATGAAAACTACAACTGAAGCTCACAAGGTAGCCTTAAACAGTCTTATTACCATTGGAAAGGAACAGGGTTACTTAACTTATTCAGAGATTAATGATCTCTTACCAGAAGATTTATTAACACCTGAACAAGTCGAACCAATTGTTACTATTCTAGAAGAGCTTGATATAGTAGTTGCTGATGAAGCTCCCGATGCTGATACTTTAGTAATGCAAGAAGGTGGGAAAGCAGAAGCAAATTCAGCTGAAGTTGCTGTTGCTGCTCTAGCTGCTCTTGATTCTGAATTTGGAAGAACTACTGATCCTGTGCGAATGTATATGCGTGAAATGGGTGTGGTTGAACTCTTAGAACAAAAAGATGAAGTCCGTATTGCTAAAGAAATTGAAGCGGGTGTATACCAAATCATGCAAGCAATTTCACTTTATCCTGAAATTTCTGACTACTTCTTTAAAGCCTATACAAGACTTGAAGAAGGCAAATGTAAAATGACTGATGTTGTCATAGGCTATCAAGGAGATGCTGAGGAATTTGAGGAAAAACAAGCTCTTATTGTTGAAAAACAGGCTTTAATTGATGAAAAACAAGCTATTCTAGATGCAATGGATCCAGAAGAGATTACAGATGAATTAGAAGATGAATTAGAAGAAGATGAATTTGATGAATTAGAATATACTGGCCCAGATGAAGGCGAAGTATACGAACGTTTTGATAAAATCAAAAAATCTTTTACTACTTATGTTAATTCTTGTAAAAAAAATGGCTATCTTGACGACAAAACAATAAAAGCTAGGCAGAAATTTTCTAAAAATATTTCAGAACTTAGACTTGCACCAAAACTTGTAAGCACTATGATGGAGCTTGTTCAAAGTAGAGTAAAAAAAATCAAAAAAGAGGAAAACTTGATAAGAAAAGCTTGCTTAGATGCAGGAATGTCTCAAGACCTTTTTTATGAATCATTTCTTGGTAACGAAACTAACTTCAAATGGCTTAATTCTGTTGAATTAGATAAAGCCACGAAAAAATCAATTGAGGATTATAAAGATATAATCTATTACTCTCAAAAATCTCTCCTAGAGAATCAAGAGGAAATGCAAATATCTATTTCTGAACTCAAAGAAATTAATAAAAAGCTACGTAAGGGAGATAGAAAAGCTAAAACTGCTAAAAGTCAAATGATTGAAGCTAATTTAAGATTAGTTATTTCAATCGCAAAAAAATATGCAAATAGAGGCTTGCAATTTCTTGACTTAATTCAAGAAGGTAATGTTGGTTTAATGAAAGCAGTGGATAAATTTGAATACCGAAGAGGTTATAAATTTTCTACATACGCAACTTGGTGGATACGTCAAGCAATTACTAGATCAATTGCTGATCAAGCTCGCACAATTCGAATTCCAGTTCATATGATTGAAACTATTAATAAGTTGAACCGAGTTAGACGTCAACTTCTTCAAAGATTTGGAAGGGAGGCAACTCCGGAAGAGCTTTCTGTTGAAATGGAATTACCAGAATATAAAATTAATAAAATTCTTAAAATTGCTAAAGAACCACTTTCTATGGAGAATCCTGTAGGTGATGATGAAGATTCTACAATTGGTGACTTTATTGAAGATGAAAAACTCTCTTCTCCAGTTGAAGTAACAACTCGTGAAAGTCTTAAAGAAACTACTGGTGATCTTTTAGCAAACTTATCCCCTAGAGAGGCAAAAGTTTTAAAAATGCGTTTTGGAATTGACATGAGTACTGATCATACATTGGAAGAAGTTGGTCGACAATTTGATGTTACTCGAGAAAGAATTCGTCAAATTGAAGCTAAAGCTTTACGAAAGTTACGTCATCCATCTCGTGCTCATAAGTTACAAAGCTTTTTGGAATAATCCTACTAGGGCCTATAGCTCAGCTGGTTAGAGCAGTCGACTCATAATCGATTGGTCCTTGGTTCAAGTCCAAGTAGGCCCACCAAATATTAAAAAACCTAGCCTTAGCTAGGTTTTTTTAACTCAATACAATTCATTATAGATATTTTGGTTCTATTATTGACTCATCAATGGAACCATTACTTTCACTAACGTAATATGCTTTAGCGTTGGGTAAAGATGAAACACAACATTTAAGTTCTTGATCAACAAAGTGAGCAGCAACACCATCATCACATGCAATACCCTCCATCATTGAACCATTCAAAATAGCCTTATGATATTCTGGCCTTCTTTGCAACTCACTATCGAAATGAGGGCAATTACTATTCGGTAAAAAACCTAAACAATTTAATGGCAATAACTTTCCAGTAACTGAGTCAGTTAATCCTTTATCAAACCAACAAATTGAACCAGCACTGAGACCTGCCATAATAGCCCCATTATTCCATGCCTCATATAGATATTTATCAAGTCCCCACTCTTTCCAAAGAACCATCAGGTTACGTGTATTCCCTCCACCAACATAAAAAATATCCTTATCTAAGACAAACTCTCTCAAATCGCCTTCAGGTGGCCAAAATAGAGATAGATGACTCGTCTCACAATTTAGTTTTTTATATGCAGAATAGAATCGCCTCCTATAGCTTTCATCATCTCCACTTGCTGTTGGAATAAAACAAACTTTAGGATTTTTTTTATCACTCATTGAAAGTAAATAATGATCCAGTTTAAGATTTTCTGGCTTCATTGTAAAGCCACCACCACCCATAGCCAAAACTTGTTTTTTCATTTTTTTATTATAGTAATTTTTATTTTCATATATTTTACTCATGATGTTAGTTGATTAAAAAAAATCCTTACAAATGATATAATTAATTAATGGATTCGAAACTTCTTTCTCACCTTATAAGTATTGCTAATGATGCAGGTGAAGCCATCATGGATATTCATAAAAAACCTTCTAATTTTGAAATTAAATCTGACAACACTCCTGTAACTGAAGCAGATAACGCCTCAAATCAAATAATATCTTCAGCCCTGGAAAAACTCACACCAAATATTCCAATACTTTCTGAGGAGTCAGCTGAAATTCCTTTCTCTGTTAGGAAAAAATGGAAAGAATATTGGCTGATTGACCCCTTAGATGGAACTCGAGATTTTATTGATGGTTCTCCTGATTTTTGTATTAGCATTGCACTAATTAAAAAGAACTATCCCAGTTTTGGCCTAATTTACTCTCCATTTAATAAAGTACTTTACTATCGCTTAACAGGTGAAAAATCTATTAAAAAATTTAATAATGTTTGTCAGGAACTAGTCACACAAAAACCAAAGCGATGGGAAAATATTGTAGTTGGAAGATACTCCAATAATAATAAGGGTCTTAAAGATCACCTTAAACTTAGAACAAATTTTGAGACTTTTAAATTAGGAAGTGCCCTTAAATTTTGTTTAATTGCAGAAGGCCTTTATCATTACTATCCAAAGTTTGGAAGGTGTTCAGAGTGGGACACTGCAGCTGGTGTTTATATTTTAGAGGGAGCAGGTGGTAAAGTTATTGATCTAAATAATAAACCTTTAACATACAACTCGAATGAAGATACACTTAGCCCATCCTTTATGGCTTTTTCTTAAAATGTAAAATTTAATGATAGATCAATTGAATTAATATCTTTTGTTATTGAGCCAATTGAAATATAGTCAACACCAGTTTCAGCATAGTCAACGATATTATTCTCATTTATACCCCCAGAGGCCTCTAAGGGATAGACTCCCCTTGAAAGCTTAACCGCCTGACTTAGTTCAGTAATAGAAAAGTTATCACAAAGTATTCTCATGATTCCATTTACTGAAAGAGCAGTTTGGAGCTGCTCAAGTGTTTCAACTTCAATAATGATTGGTTTGTTAGGATATTGTGAAGTAGCTTTTTTTAAGCACTTTTCAAGAGATCCAAATGCTAAGATATGATTTTCTTTCAACATAACACAATCATATAGTCCCATTCTATGATTTAGGCCACCACCACATTTAACAGCATATTTCTGTGCTTTTCTGAGGCCTGGTATTGTCTTTCGAGTATCTAATAATTTTGCATTTGTATTACTTATTTGCTTTATGAGAAAACTGGTTTTAGTAGCAACAGCACTAAGTAATTGCAAAAAATTAAGGGCTGTTCTCTCAGCGGTAATTATTGCTTGAGAATTGCCATAAATAGTACAAATGGTTTCTCCAGGACTAACATTTGAGCCATCTTTTACCTTCCAATCTATTCTTATATTAGAATCAAGAGATGAGAAACATAAATTAAAATATTCACATCCACATATAATTGCTTTGTCTCTACAAATTACTTCGGCACTTATAGTTTTATTTCTAAGAAGGTTGGCTGATAAGTCTCCGCTGCCAATATCTTCATTAAGTGCGCTCTTTACTATTTGCTCAAGTTCATTATTCATTTATAACCTTAATAACTGCATCAACAGACTTTGCGCTTGAGTTTTGATTTAAAAGACCATGAATCTTTCTTAGCTCAGAAACTATAGGTTGACTATCAGAGGTAATTAATTGCATTGCAATATTAGAAATTTTTTTACCATTTACTTTATCCTGAATAAGCTCTGGAACAATTGCTTTTCCTAAAATTTTATTTGGTAAAGATATAAATTCGGTATTTAAAAGACGTTTAACAATCTGATAACTAATAAATGATAGTTTATAAATTACGATCATTGGAACACCAATTAACGCAACCTCCAAAGTTGCTGTTCCAGAAGCAACTATTACAAGGTCAGCTTCTTTTATTTTTTCATAAGCATCACCCACACTTAAATCAATATTTAAATCGAGAATTTCTCTTTCTACCCATTCTTTATGATGATCATTAGCCAGTGACATACTGAATTTTAATTCAGGATCATTTTGCCTCATTAAAATAACAGTTGAAACTAACTCAGGCAATAATGTTTTAATTTCAGCCTCTCTCGATCCGGGCATAAGTAATACTTGTTTATTTTCCTTATAATTTTTACGAGGACTTAATTTTTCTGCCAATGGATGCCCAATAAATAAAGCTTTTTGATTATGTTTTCTATAAAAATCAACCTCAAATGGAAAAAGGCAAAGAATTAAATCAGTAGATTCTTTAATTTTTTTTATTCGTTTTGCTCGCCAGGCCCAAACTGATGGGCTTACTAGATGAATAGTTTTAACACCAAGTCGTCTTAACTTTTTCTCAATCTTAAAATTAAAATCAGGGGAATCAACACCAATAAAAACATCTGGCTTATTTAAAGAGTAGTAGCTAATAATTGATTTTCTAACACCCAAAACTTGGGGAAGTTTTTTAACAACTTCACTAATGCCCATAACATTAATCTCATCAGTATGCCATAGACTTTTACAACCAGCCTCAATCATTTTATTTCCAGCTAAGCCATCTATTTCATATTTAGGGCTAATTGCCTTTAGTGATTTAACTAATGATGAAGCGATAAGATCACCTGAGGTTTCAGCAGCACTAATCGCAATTTTCATTTTATTTATACATTAATAATTTTAATTTAAAGCTTTAGATTTTTTATTTCCTTGGCAAAATAATATTTGGGTTATCTTCAAAAGGCCTATAAATAACTAATACTCCTCCGATTACTTGAACTAAAACTGCCTTTGATAAAAGTATAATTTTATCAACTATTTGTTGCTTTTCTTTTCGATCACTTACTCTTAGTTTGATTTTGAGTAGCTCATGCTTTAGCAATGTTGATTCCAATTCATTCACTACTGAGTCACTTAATCCATGCTGCCCAATCATTACAAATGGCTTAAGATCATGGGCCATTGAGCGCAAATATTTTTTTTGATTATTTGTTAGTTTCATTTTTAAATATTAACTCATTATCAAATAATAACTCGATAGTTTCTCGCTTACGAATAACACCATGGTTATCCCCACTTACCATTACTTCAGCAACTCTTGGTCTCGAATTATAATTTGAACTCAAAACAAAACCATATGCACCAGCTGTCATAATTGCAATATAGTCTCCTTCTTTAAGATTAAGCCTTCTATCTTTTGCTAAAAAGTCAGCAGTCTCACAAACAGGTCCAACTATATCCCAAGAAGCATTAACTCCGTCGTTATTATCTCTAACTTTAACTACATTATGATAGGAGCCGTAAAGGGCAGGACGAATCAAATCATTCATTGCACCATCAATAATGGCAAATGACTTTGAATCATTTTGCTTTAAATGCTCAACTTTAGTTACAAAAATACCTGCATCTCCAACAATTGATCTCCCTGGCTCTATGATTATTTTTAAATCACCAACCATGTTGATAACTGATTGAATATAATTTTCAATATCAATAGTTTTCTCATTATTATATTCAACTCCAATACCGCCTCCAATATCAATATGACTTAGATAGATATTCTCAGCTTTAAGATCATCAATTAAATCTAAGGCCTTTTCTAGAGCCTCCATAAAAGGAAGCACATCAGTAATTTGGGAACCAATATGGTAGTCTAGACCACATACATTTAAATGTTTAGAGAGACTAGCTTTTTTATATAGAGATAGAGCAATTGAAGGGCTAACCCCAAACTTATTTTCAGTTAATCCAGTAGAAATATATGGATGAGTTTTGGCGTCAACATTAGGATTTACACGAATTGATATTGGGGCCTGAATACCAAGATCACTAGCAATATTCTCAATAAGTTTTAATTCAGAAGCAGATTCAATGTTAAAACAATGAATTCCATATTCAAGTGCTTTTCTAATTGAAGACCTTGTTTTGGCTACTCCTGAAAATACGCAAAGATTTGACTTTCCACCAGCAGCAATAACTCTTTCAAGTTCGCCAATAGAGACAACATCAAAACCTGAACCAAGCTTTGCTAAAATATTTAAAACAGCTAAATTTGAGTTTGCTTTAACTGCATAACAAATTAAATGTGATTGAGCTCCAAATGAATTTTCAAGCTTTTTCCAATTAAATTCTATTTGATTTTTAGAATAAATATAAAGAGGTGAGCCATACTCTTCCATTAAATCTGTAACTAATACAGACTCAGCATGCAATTCTTTATTTTGAAAAGAAAAAGATTTCAATTTTATAAATGATTAATAAGTACTGGAACTTGATTGCTCAGAATCAATTTTAGTTTCCCCAGAAGGATATAAATTTCCCATTCTCCCACATGCAATTAATGTGAATGCAAGAAATGTGATAACAATTATATTAAGTAGATTTTTCATAATACCTCTAATGCCCTATGTAAGTGAGTTATTTTACACAAAGGCTTTAAGCTGTTGTATAAACAAATCTCGAGGCATTTTGAATGCTCCTAAACTTTCTAAATGTTGATTTTCAATTTGACAATCAATTAAACAATATTTAGATTTTTGAAGAAGATGAGCAAAAGCCACTTTGGAAGCATTACTTACTAAAGAGAACATTGATTCACCAAAAAAAACTCTCCCTAAAGCTACCCCATATAGCCCGCCTACTAGCTCATCATTCTTATAGACCTCATAAGAGTGGGCATATCCTAACTTGTGGAGCTGACAATATGACTTTACCATTTCATCATCAATCCATGTTCCAGACTGGCCTGGCCTTTGAACTGTTCGGCATTGTAAAATTACCTCTTTAAAAGCCATATCTATGCATACTCGAAATTGAGAAGAATGAAGTATTTTTTTTAGGCTTTTTGATACATGAAGCTTATCTGGTGTTATTACCATTCTTGGATTAGGAGAATACCAAAGAATTGGCTCCCCTTCTCCATACCAGGGAAATATACCATTTTTATATGCAAGCAACATTCTATCAATTGATAAATCGCCCCCTATGGCTATTAAACCATTTGGTTCATTTAAGGCTAAATTTACGTTTGGGAATGGAGTGTCAGCTTTATTCAGCCAAAAATTAGATGGTATTTCAATCACCCTTTTCGGCTTTGAATAATATCTCTTACCATATACAAAGCAAGTATGCTTCTAGCTTCAGTAAGGTCCTGCTTATAAGTGAGCTCTTCAAGGTCAGAAAGTTTGTGCTCAACAACTTCAAGTGGTTCAGGTTCATCACCATCTGCCTGCTCTTCATATAAGTCTTCAGCAAGAACAATGTGAGTTTCACTTGACTGATACCCAGGAGCAAGAGTAATAGTTTTAAGGAAGGTTAATTTTTTAGCACCGTAGCCAATCTCTTCTTTTAATTCTCTTCCAGCTGCCTCTAGAGGTGTTTCACCCTTATCAATCTTTCCTTTAGTAAGTCCTAATTCATAACGATCAGTACCCCCAGAGTATTCATATATCATTAAAACAGTATCATCATTTAGCATTGGAATGACTAAAACAGCTCCATTACCCCTTGAAACGAGCCTTTCATAAACTCTAGTAGAGCCATTTGAAAATTCAACATCCATTGATTCAAGATTAAAAATGCGACTCTGAGCAACAGTATGTATATTTTTAAGTTTTGGTTTTTTTCGCATAATAATATTATGTCATTGGATTAGGTTCTCTTAAAAATAAGATTAATTTAAAAAATTATTAATCTTGCCATAAGATTGGAAATGTTAACATATAGTTAATATATTTTAACAGTCATTAAAAAATCTCTAAATAGACTTTTTTAAAGATATAAAAAACATATTAATCATAGAATATATTACCTTTAGGAGTTTATATAAATGTCAAAAAATACATCAGAAAGCCTCTTTGAAAGAGGATCAAAAGTTCTAGTAGAAGGTGTTTCATCTGCATCTAGAGGTCCTGCCGCATTTGGTACAACCCCTAGATATATGTCACATGGAGAAGGCTCTAGATTATACGACGTAGATGGAAGGGAGTACATAGATTGGATGATGGCATTTGGAGCCCTTCCATTAGGTCATGCACATCCAAAAATTATTGAAACTGTTACAAAAGAAATTGCGCGGGGTAGTCATTTTGCAACCGCATTAGAAGTAGAAGTGGAAGTTGCCGAAATTTTAGTAGATTTACTTCCTCATGTTGACAAAGTAAGATTTGCGAACACAGGAACAGAGGCTGCAATGGCAGCTATTAGACTTGCACGAGGCCACACTGGTCGAAGAAAAATCATAAAATTTGAGGGTCATTATCATGGATGGTGGGACGCTGTATTAATTAATAGTAACCCTCAGCCAATTACTGCATTGGGACACCCTAACTCTCCAATAAGAATTCCAGATAGTTCTGGAATGACAGAAGAAAGCTGGATGGATACGATTGTTGTTCCATGGAATGACTTAGATACATTAGAAAGGGCAATGGCATTACATGGTCATGATACTGCATGTGTTGTAACTGAAGGAGTTATGTCTAATATGGGAGTCATAGCACCAAAACCAGGATATCTTAATAGAATTGAAGAGCTCTGTAATAAGCATGGCGCTTTATTTTATTTAGATGAAACTGTTACTGGATTCAGAGTAGCTGCGGGAGGCTGTGCTGAACTTTATGGTTTGAAGCCTGATATTGTTACCTATGGTAAAGCTTTAGGTGGAGGGGTTCCAATGGCTGCTATAGGTGGGTCTCATGAAATAATGTCAGGACTAGAATGGGGGAAGGTTTTACATTTTGGAACGCATAATGCAGGTCGATTAGCACTCCATATATGTAAAACTATGCTTACAACTATGTTGGAAGATAATCAGGCAGGTTTTGTAAAAATCAAAGATCTTGGTATTAAACTTACAGAAGAAATCCAATCTATTTCTAGAAAAAATACTAAACATAAGATGGTATGTCAAGGCGTAAACTCTATGTTTCAAATATTTTTTACAGACCAAAAAGAAATATCTAATTACCGTGACTTTTGCAGAAGTGTTGACAGAGTGAAATTTCGCGATTTCGCGTTAAAACTTTTTGATAAAGGTATTTATATGAATCCCTCTGCTACCTTACATTCTCTCTCTTCAATTATTCATAATGAAAAAGATATTGAGGTAACTGCTAGAGCAATAGCTGAAACACTTGATGAAATGCCATAAAAATGATTCGAGAAAAAAAGGTAATTGGAATACTAGGGACTGGCCAACTTGCTGAATTTATTATCACTGGAATTCATAAGGTAAATGCTCCATATAATTTCATATTGTCACCAAGATCATATGACAGAACATTAAAATTAAAAAATCTATTTGATTTAGAAATTGCAGAAAGTAATCAGGATTTATTAGACAAGTGTGAGATGGTATTTATTTGCTTACCAGCAAAAAATTCACTCTTGATCTTAAGTGATCTAAGTTTTAGAAAAGAAAATACCATTTTGTCAGCTATGGCAGGAATTACTAGAGAAGAACTTCTTAAAATAACTAATTCTAAGTTTGTCCACACTTCAATGATGCCAGGTTATGCTAATGCATCTAATAAGGGTCCCAGTCTTTTGTTTCCTAAAGATCCTGAATGGCAAAAATTTTTATCTTTTTTAGGCCCTGTTTTTCAGTGTGAAAATGAAAAAGAATTTAATGTTGCAGCTGTTATTGGAGCAGTTTCAGGAGCTAGTTTCGTTCTTTTTGAAACTCTATCTAAATGGTTTACAGATAATAATTTATCATCAAAATTTTCTCAAAAGCTTCTTTTAGAGACACTTCGAGGTAATATTGATATTGCATTAGAAAGTGATGAGGATTTAAGTGAAATTATTAGTAAAGTTTCAACTCCTGGGGGTATTACTGAAACCTTGGTAAATCAATTAGATAAACAAGAGGCATTATCATCTTGGAAAAAAGGTATGGATATTATTCTAAAAAATAGTTTATCAAGAAAATAAATCTACTTGTAATTCTTCCATGAGATTAGGAAAAAACTTTCATTTAGCTCATCAGAATTATTCATTTTTATGCTTTATTTATTAGTCTCTTCAAACATCATTAAAGCAGAAGTATCACTATAAGTATGCCCCTTATCCATTAAATTAACATATCTATCATAAACTTCTTGAGTCAATGATAAATTAGTTTTGTTGCCCTTTGCTTGATCTATGCAATACCCCAGATCTTTTACCATCCACTTAATAGCAAAACCAAAATCAAACTCTCTTTTGTGCATTGTTGAACCTCTATTAACCATTTGCCATGATTGTGCAGCTCCCCCTGATATAGCTGAAAGTAACTTATCTATATCAAGATTTTCAGATTCAGCAAAAAGAAGGCCTTCTGATAAACCTTGCAATAAGCCAGCGATACAAATTTGGTTTACCATCTTTGCTAATTGACCAGATCCAGAATTACCCATTAAAGTTATGCTCTTAGAATAGGTCTTAATAATTGAGTCACATGATTCAAGGATATTGGCATCTCCTCCTGCCATAACAGTTAAAACACCATTTATAGCTCCAGCTTCCCCTCCGCTCACTGGAGCATCAATAAAAGCAATATCTTTAGATTTAAGGGATTCATTTAAATGCTGAGCTAATTTAAAAGATGTAGTAGTATGATCAATAAAGATTGATCCTTTTTTAAGATGCGGGAACACACCCTCATCAGAAAAAACAATTTCCATCATGTCTTCATCTCTTCCAGTGCAAGTAAGGACTACATCGGCATTTTTTACAGCATCCTTCATTGAACTTGCAATAACTCCCTCATACTCATCTGCCCATTTAGAGGATTTTTCTGAAGAACGATTGAAAACACAAACATTAAAAAGCCCTGACTTAGATAAATGGCCAGCCATTGGGTATCCCATTGTTCCTAGCCCAATAAAGGTTACATTTTTTTTAGTACTCATAATATTTCCTGAATTATTGTTAATAAAATTAATAGTGATTATACGAGAATGTCTTCTATACTAGTTTGCTGGAAATCAAATTAAACATATTTTTTCTCCATTTTCATAATTTTATTCTTTTTTTTAAAATGTCTAATCCTTATTATTGGCAAGAATCTATAGATTATTTAACTAAGATTGATCCTCAACTTAGCAAAATTTTCAAAGAATATAGTGAGTATGGTATCTCATCCCGTGGTGAGGCACTAGAGACTCTTATGCGCTCTATTGTTGGTCAGCAAATATCAATCCAAGCAGCTGCAAGCGTCTGGAGTAAACTAGCTAAACTAATTGGAAATATTAATCCAGATAAGGTTCTTTCTGCGAGCTTTGAAGACTTAAAGTCCTGTGGACTATCTAAACAAAAAACTCAATATATTATAAATATTGCAGAACATTTTAAAACTAAGAAAATTACTAATCACTCATATTGGAATGAGCGCTCCTACCAAACCATATATGATGAACTTATCACTATTAAAGGGATTGGTCCGTGGACTGCAGAAATGTTTGGTATGTTTTATTTATTAGAGAAAGATATTTTTCCAATTAAAGACATAGGAATTATTAGAGCAATGAATCAAGTTTATGGAAATGAGGGTGAAGCATTAGATTTAAATGAAATTATCAAGATTGCAGATAAATGGAAACCCTATAGATCAGTAGCTTGTTGGTTTTTATGGAGATCAATAGATGGCGAAGAGGTTTCTTACTAGCTCTCCAATGCCTCTACTATCAAGTCACCCATTTCCATAGTTCCAACAACCTTGTCGCCCTCAAAGGCAATATCTGCTGTTCTATATCCTTTATCAAGCACTTTAATAACTGCTATATCTATTTTTTTAGCTAACTCTTCTTGATTCAGTGAATATCTTAACATCATGGAGACTGATAGAATTGTTGCTAAAGGATTTGCAATATCTTTGCCAGAAATATCTGGAGCTGAGCCATGAATAGGCTCATACATTCCATAATTATTTTTGTTTAAAGAGGCCGATGGCAACATGCCAATTGAGCCAGTTAGCATTGCTGCACAATCAGATAATACGTCACCAAAAAGATTACTAGTTACAATAACATCAAATTGCTTTGGATCCTTTACTAGTTGCATCGCTGCATTATCAACGTACAAGTGAGACAGAGTGACATCAGGATAGTCTTTTGAAACCTCCTCCATAACTTCTCTCCAAAGTTCACAAACCTCAAGAACGTTAGCCTTATCAACGGAACAAACACGTTTTCCTCTTTTTTGAGCTATTTGAAAAGCCGAATGTCCAATACGGGCAATTTCTGATTCATAATAAGTCGCAGAATTAATGCCAAAACGCTCACCATCTTTTATTTCAACACCTCTAGGTTTACCAAAATAAATACCTCCAACAAGCTCCCGGACTATCATTAAATCTAAACCTGATACAATTTCACTTTTAAGACTTGACGCATTTGCTAGCTGAGGATAAAGAATGGCTGGCCTTAAATTAGAAAATAAATCGAGCTCAGATCTTATACCTAGAAGTCCTCGTTCTGGTCGTAAATTACGCTCCAATGACTCCCATTTTGGGCCTCCAACGGCACCTAATAAAATTGAGTCGCAGTTCTTAGCTAGCTTAATAGTTTCATCAGGTAAGGGTGATCCAGTTTCATCATAAGCAGCTCCCCCAATAAGTCCATCTTCAAGACTCATGCCCATATCATTATTATCATTCAATGAATTAATTACCTTAATGGCCTGAGCAACGATTTCCTTACCAATCCCATCACCAGGAAGTATTAATATTTTTGACATCTAATTATTGGTATTCTAGTTTCATTAAACATATATTATACAATTTGTATATATTAAACAAAGACCAAACTTACTCAATTGAACTTTATCAAAATCATTTCTATTAAATATTAATTAAGACAAACCAGTATAAAATATTGTCATGCTAAAAATTTATAACACACTTACTAACCAGAAAGAGGTATTCAAACCCATTGATCCTAGTAAGGTTGGAATTTATGTATGTGGAATGACTGTTTATGATTTTTGTCATATGGGTCATGCCAGAGTATTGGTTATGTTTGATGTTATAACTAGACATCTTAGACGAAACTTTAAAGATGTTAAATATATAAGAAATATTACTGATATAGATGACAAGATAATTAGTAGAGCGATTGAAAATAATGAAGATATCTTTTCACTTACAAAGCGATTCATTGATGCCATGCATGAAGATGAAATTGCCCTTGGTGTTATTAGTCCAGATATTGAACCAAAAGCAACTGATTCAATAGAACAAATGATTAATATGATTGAACTACTTATAAAGAATAGGCTTGCTTACCAAGGCAAAAATGGTGATGTATTCTATTCTGTTAGAAAGTTTAAAAATTATGGCAAGCTTTCAGGTAAAAATTTAGATGATTTAGAATCAGGTGCGCGTGTCGATATTGAAAGCAATAAAGAGGATCCTCTCGACTTTGTTTTATGGAAAATGGCTAAGCCTAATGAACCTAAATGGCCCTCTCCATGGGGAGATGGCAGACCTGGATGGCATATTGAATGCTCGGCAATGTCAACCCATTTTATAGACGATCATTTTGATATTCATGGGGGTGGAATGGATCTCACATTTCCTCATCATGAAAATGAAATAGCCCAGTCTGAAGGTGCTACTGGATGTAAATTTGTTAACACTTGGATGCATGTTGGCTTTGTAAATATTAATGATGAGAAAATGAGTAAATCTCTTAATAATTTTTTTACTATTCGTGATATTCTTGAAAAGTATGATGGTGAAACTCTTCGATATTTTTTAATTAGTAGTCATTACCGTTCTCCATTAAATTTTAGTAGTACTAATATTGATAGTGCAAAATCTGCTTTAAAAAGGCTTTATACAGCTACAAGAGGTCTTTCAGATAATGTTAGTATTAATTATGTTTCAAATAATAATTTGGATTATGAAGATAGATTTAACTCAGCGTTGAATGATGATTTTAATACTCCTATTGCGATAAGTATTTTATTCGAAATAGCTAAGCAAATTAATGTTGAACGCTTAAATGATCTTAAAAAAGCCAATGCCTTATCCCAACTTCTGAAAAAATTAGCAAACTTTCTAGGTATTCTTGAATATGATGCTGATGAGTACTTAAAACAAGGATCAGAGTTATCAGAAAATGAAATCTTAGATAAGATCAGTAAAAGAGAACAAGCAAGATTATCAAAAGATTTTGCTATGTCAGATCAAGTGCGAGATGAACTTCTGGAGTTTGGAATTATCCTTGAGGATACTGCAGATGGAACTACTTGGCGCAGAAGATAAATGAGCTCTAATGTGAATTGGAATAAAATTGAATCTATCCTACTTGATTTGGATGGAACTCTCTTAGATTTAAATTTTGATCTTCATTTTTGGCTAGAATACATTCCAAAAGTCTACTCCGAAAAACATAATATTAGTTTTCAAGATGCAAAAAAAATAATAGTTTCAAGGATTGAGTCTCAAGAAGGCAAACTAACCTGGTATTGCCTAGATTTCTGGGAGGAGAATCTTGAACTCGATATTATGAAATTAAAAAAAGATATTTCATATCTTATTCAAGTTCATAAACATGTCTTAGATTTTTTAAATGCAGCTAAAAAAAACAAAAAACAAATCTTCTTAGTTACTAATGCTCATCGAAAAGGAATTGATTTAAAGATGGAGGCCTCTGGCCTTCAAAGCTACTTTGATAAAATTATTTCTTCACATGACTTTGGTTCTCCAAAACAAGATCAGAAATTTTGGATAGAGCTAGCTAATACCATTGATTTTGATAAAGATAGAAGTATATTTTTTGATGATTCACTAGATGTTCTTGAGGCTGCCTCTAAATTCAACATTAAAAATATAGTTGCAATAAATAAACCCAGCACTAAACTAGATAAAAAAAATATCCCTGGCTTTATAAATATTGAAAATTTCTCTGAGGTTATGACTTTTAATTCAATTACTAATTAACTAAAAATATAGATTCTTGATGCAATTTGACAAATGATTGGTATAAATAAAAATAAAAATTTTATTTAGTCTTAAAAAAAAATAATTTAATTAAACTAAGCTTTAGAATATTTCTAGAGGACTTTTATCGTCAAATGTTATAATATTTAGTCTTAAATCTCTTAATAATAAACACTTACATATTATGAAAAATGCTTTTTATGCTCAATCTGGAGGTGTAACTGCTGTAATAAATGCTTCAGCATGTGCTGTCATAGAAACAGCTCGAAAATATCCAGACAAAATTGGCAAAGTATTTGCTGGTGAAAATGGAATTATAGGTGCTTTAACAGAAAATCTTATTGATACTTCTCTTGAATCTGAAGCAGATGTAACTGCTTTAAATCACACTCCATCTGGTGCGTTTGGTTCTTGTCGATATAAAATGAAATCTCTAGAGGCAAATAGAAGGGAATATGAGCGTTTAATTGATGTTTTTAAAGCACATGATATTGGATATTTTTTTTACAATGGTGGTGGAGATTCAGCTGATACATGCTTAAAAATTTCTCAACTATCAGAAAGTATGGGTTTTCCAATTCAGGCAATACATATTCCTAAAACTGTAGATAATGACCTCCCAGTGACAGATAATTGTCCTGGATTCGGTTCTGTTGCAAAATATATTGCCGTATCGACTTTGGAGGCAAGTCTTGATGTTGCATCGATGGCTGCTTCATCAACTAAAATATTTGTTCTTGAGGTGATGGGACGCCATGCGGGATGGATTGCTGCAGCCGGAGGCCTTGTTGACTCAACTATTCCTATTGTAATTCTATTCCCTGAGATTGAATTTAATGAAAAAGCATTCCTTGCAAAGGTAGATAAAAATGTTAAGGATTATGGCTATTGTACTATTGTTGTGTCTGAGGGAACAAAATGGCCTAATGGAAAATTCTTAGCAGAACAAGAAACTAGAGATGATTTTGGTCATGCTCAACTTGGTGGAGCTGCACCTGTTGTTGCCAATATAGTTAAAAAATCTTTAGGTTATAAGTTTCATTGGGCTGTTGCTGACTATTTACAACGTTCTGCAAGACATCTAGCTTCTAATGAAGATGTTAAGCAAGCATACGCCCTTGGGAAAGCTGCTGTTGAAATGGCTATTGAAGGCAAGAATGCTATTATGCCAGCAATTATTAGAACTTCTAATAATCCATATGAATGGGAAATTGGTTATGGAGAATTAAAAGATATTGCAAATGTTGAAAAAATGATGCCTGAGAATTACATTTCAAAGGATGGTTTTTCAATTACAAATGAATGTCGTGAATATTTACTTCCACTTATTGAAGGTGAGAATTATCCACCGTATAATAATGGATTGCCTGAGTATGTTGTTTTAAAGAAATCAAAAGTAAATAAAAAATTACCGCCCTTTAAAATTTAGGAGTTAGTCACTTTTATGAACGTTATTTTATTAGGTCCACCTGGTGCAGGAAAGGGCACTCAAGCATCCCATATTTGTGAAAAATTTAACATTCCTCAAATATCCACTGGTGATATGCTGCGAGCAGCTGTAAATGAAGGTTCACCTATTGGTATTAAGGCTAAGAAGATTATTGATGCAGGAAATCTTGTTTCTGATGAAATTATTATTGCACTTGTTAAAGACAGAATTCAGTTGCCTGACTGCAAAAGTGGTTACTTACTCGATGGTTTTCCAAGAACTATTCCTCAGGCGGACTCTCTTAAATTAGAGGGTATTCACATTAATTATGTAGTTGAAGTTAAAGTACCAGATGATGATATTGTTATAAGAATGTCAGGTCGTCGAGTTCATTTAGCTTCTGGAAGAACTTATCATATCGTTTTTAATCCACCAAATGAAATTGGAAAAGATGATTTAACAGGTGAAGACTTAATTCAGCGAGTTGATGATAGTGAGGATATTGTCAGGGGACGCTTAAAAATCTATCATAAGCAAACTGAGCCTTTAGTAAAATATTACAGCGATGATGCTAATGATGATAAAACAGTTACAAAGTTTATTGCTTTAGATGGTGTGGGAACTCTTGATGAGGTTAAAGAGCGTATTACCTCTGCACTTGCAAGTTAATTGCCCTTAAGTGCTATAGAACAATTTTAAATTTCACTCTTTCAGTGCCATCCTCAGAGCCTTTAACAATCACCTTATCATTATTAATATCATAGCTTAAAGTGTCGCCACTAAATGAATCAAAACCTTGTATCAAGTAGGCATTACCAACCAAATAAACCATCCCTTCATTAACATCGTACGTAATTAGATCTGCAGTAGCCTCAATAAAACGAGCTTGATTCTCTTGACTTTGAATATATTTTGCTGGCTTATCAGGAGTGCCTTTTGCAATCATTGTTTCAACTCCATCACTATTAGTTTGAACTTGAATAAGCTCTGCTGTAATCAATAGTGATCCTTGTCTTACTTCAGCAGCCCCAAGAAACTCGTTAAAGCCTGAGGTTTCATCAACTGTAACCGAATTTGCTTCAATTTCTATAGGTTGATTGGCATCTTCAGGTAAAGCAATTGCAAAGGTTGTAAAAAATAAGGCAAATAATAAAATAATTCTATTCATAAATAGCAAAAACCTTTCCCGTTAATTCGAGTTTTTTTGAAGTTGCATCATAATGCATTTGTTTTGACTTTATGTCAATATTACTTGATTGGAAATGACTTGGTTCGTTAGATTTGAAAAATTCATCACCATTTGAGCGATCAATAATAAGGTTTGATGTATTAATTTTGCTACCTGAGGCATTTAGGATTTCAACTTGGCCCAATAGGTTCATTAAATTTTGATTCGCATCCATATCAAAGCCTTTTTCAGAATTTACTCTATTACCAGTTGATTGATAACTAGTTTTACTCTTACTATTATATTTCTTTTGACCATTAGAATGACTAATAAAGAGATTTGTTGTGTCAATTTTTACATCTGAAGCTTGTAAAATCTGAACCCCTCCCTTTAGAAACATTGTATTACTATCAATGTCCATCTCCATCTCTTGAGCGTTAATTTTTGAATTTTCACCTAAATAAGTTATCTTTTTGTTGCTTTTAATTTTTCCAGTATTTGTAAGCACAATTAATGACTCTGTATCAAGCTCATGAGAAATACCACTTTTAGTTTTAATATTAACCTCGCCATTAAAAAACATCTCTCCTGATTTAAGCATCTCAGCTCGATTTGAAGTTAATACAATACCCTCCTGTCCAGATTCATTAAATGTTTTAACTTCAACATTAAGAAGCTGAATTGGAGAGTTTTTATAACTATAGTAAGTGTCTGCTTTGATTGTATGCAATAAAACTTGCTTTTCAGAATACTCTTTAATTACAAAGTTATCAATTTTTTCAAGATATGCAGTCTCTTTATCCATTAGGTTAGTACTAGCTGATTGATCTATTTTTTTTTGAAAAACCGAAAGCTTTAAATAATTATTTTGAAATAACCAAATACCAACTACCAAGACTATAATGGCTATTATTAATGATTGAATCTTCTTAGATTTAAAAAGTGCCATATTATGCTAAATCAAAAAATACAAGGTTTATATGGAATTACACCTAATAAAGATTTGAATATTAGTCTTATTAAAAGTGTAATCAAAAAACATAAAGTCAATATACTTCAATATCGACATAAAACTCAAGATGAAAAAATAAAGCTAGAAGAAGCAAAATATTTGCTTGCACTATGCAAAGAACATAATACTTTATTTATTGTCAATGATGATATTAACCTATGCGAGAAAGTTGGGGCTGATGGAGTTCACCTAGGTAAAAATGATATTGAAATAAACTTTGCAAGAAAACAACTTGGTGAAGAATTAATAATTGGAGTGTCTTGCTACAATAGTCCAGAACGAGCAATAGAAGCTCAGGATATTGGTGCTAATTATGTTGCTTTTGGATCAATTTTTAACTCCAAAACTAAGCCAAATGCCCCTCATTGTCCACTTTCAATAATTGAAAATATTAAAAATAAAATAAACATTCCTATTGTTGGAATTGGTGGCATTACATTTGAAAATCAAAAATATGCTTATGATGCTGGTTGTGATTCTGTAGCAATGCTTGATGGTCTCTTTAATTATTGAATCTAGGATTATTTTTATAGTTATAACCACCCTTCACACCATTTTTTGACATTACGAGTTGCCATAATTGATTTCTTCTTGAGCGAAAAGTCCCTGCACACATCAACAGATAATATTCCCACATTCGCTTAAACCTTTCATCGTAGTTTCCCGTTAAACTATCGAAATTTTTTTGAAAATTCTCATTCCAAGACATTAATGTTGTGTCATAGTCCTGTCCAAAATTATGCCAATCTTCAACAACAAAAAAACCTTGTAAGGCTTCACTAATCTGACTTGAGGAAGGCGTCATCCCATTAGGAAAAATATATTTATTAGTCCATGGATCAGTTGAGAAACCTGGTGTATTTCTCCCTATTGTATGCAATAAAAATAACCCATCATCTGTTAAGCATCGATTTGCAACATTCATAAATGTTTTGTAATTTTTATATCCCACATGTTCAAACATACCTATAGAAACTATTGCATCATATTTTGCATCTAGATCTCGATAATCCCTTAACTCAAAAGATGTTTTCAACCCTTCACAAGATTTCTTCGCAAAATTCATTTGCTCTTTTGATACAGTAACACCATGAACAGTAACACCATATTTTTCAGCAGCAAACTTTGCAAATCCACCCCATCCACATCCAATTTCGAGGACATTCATTCCAGGCTCAAGGTGAAGTTTCCTACAAACTAAATCCAGCTTATTTATTTGAGCTTGCTCTAAACTGTTGGCATTTCTCCAATAACCACAGGAATAATTCATCCTTTCGTCAAGCATAAGAGAAAATAAATCATTGCCAATGTCATAATGCTCTTTACCTACGATATAGGCTCTTTTTTTAGATTGCGCATTAAAAATATAGGCTTTAATAATGTGAGAGAAAAATGTAGGATTTTTTACTTTAACTTGTTTATCTATCCGGCCACTTAATAACTTATCACTGAACTGATCTAGTGCTTGACAATCCCACCAACCATCCATATAACTTTCACCTAAAGCTAATGAACCCCCACTAATTGCTCGAGCATAAAAAAACTCGTTATGAATTTGTGGATCACATGGACGCGAGCCATTGATATTGATATCAACAGAATCAAATAGTTTTTTTACAGTTTCTTTAAAATTAGCCAAATCTTAAAAATTACTCTACCCAATTGGTAAATAATCTTACCACATAAGTAATTATTTTGGAAATCGTCCTAATTTTTTAGATTTAAGAAATTGTGCTAGACTTTCTAATAGCTAAAATGCTTAATATAAAAATTACCACAAACCATATTAATGACCAACCTGCCATACTAAGGCCTAGAAACTTCCAAGGAATTTCAGCGCAGTTCCCATCACCCATAAATAAAGCATTAAGAACATCAGCAAATGGAAAAACATCAATGATGTATTCAAGTGGTGGGCCACATAATGGCACCTCATCTTCAGGCAATCCTTGGAGCCAAACTTGACGACCTGAAATCCATATTCCTGCAACTGCACCTAAAGAAATAAATACTGAATAAAACCGACTATATGAAGGCTTTGGGTTATTTAGAAAGGCAATAAAAGCTGAAATGCCAATTACACAATAGAAGAATTGTTGGGTTATACAGAGAGTACAAGCTTCTAAACCCAAAATTTTCATACTATAAGCGGCATAGCCAAGAAGAGAGCCAACAAGTATAAAAATAATTAAGTGTATTTGTCTTGGTAAAAGCTGAAATAAAAAATTAATCATTTTAGTAAGTTAATTTATCCATAAGATATCATACAAGTTTTTCTGGCTCCTTAAACTTTGGTCTTGAAAAAAAATCATTAATCATAGGAACAAAAAATTCGAGGGGCTTTGATTTGTAACTTGGATCAAAACAATTCTGATCATATTCATGACAGAATTTTATTGCATCTTGATACCATGGACTGTCAATAAATAATTCTCTAGCATTTCTATCTCCACCAGAATGATGGGCATAATAGTACATCTGAAAAATACCATGATGTTTTACAATCCAATAAATTTTTTCTGATACAAAAGGTCGAAGTATTGCAGCTGCCATTTCTGAATGGGAGTAGGGAGCCAGGCCATCTCCAATATCATGAAATAAAATTGCAATTACCATTTCCAAATCTTCACCAGCATAGTGGGCTCTTGTAGCGCCTTGTAAACTATGCTCTAGTCGACTAATTTGATAACCAGAAAAACTTGAATTGAGACCCCTAAGAGAAGCAATTAAGCGGCTAGGAAGTTCTAAATTAAATTCATCTTCAAGGCCATTTAAAAAAGCGTACTCCTCAGCAGTCCCATTTTCCATACTTTTAAAGCTAACTTTTTTCATAATAAATTAATTTGTATGTGGCCTCTTCCTTATATTCTTTGCGCGCTATCTTTTAATAACCCAGAAACATAATGTGAAAATGAGTGCCTAACCATCATCAATATTTTTCCATTACTATTTCGATAAACACATACTGGCGCCTGACCACAAGTTGTTGACACAACTTTTCCTATTGTCAATAAGCCATTTAAATCATAGCTCATCCATCTAGACAATAAAGCTTCCACATTACTGCCTGTAAACTCAAGAATACCATAAGCTCCAGAACTATCTGTCATTGACATGCCTTTAGGAAGCGATTTATACTTTTTAAGAAAATTATCCTTCTTATCCCTATTGTGGAGCAACCAAATTTCATCTGGACTAATCCATAGAAAGGAATCCCCTTTAGTATTGGAACTAACAGACAAAGTTTTTGGCAGCTCTGCATTAAAAATATCCTTAAGGGTTTTAGTATTTTGATTATTATTTTTTGATATTCTTAAAACCATTAAAGATAAATCTTTAATCTCTCGACAAACTAGATTATCTTGGTTAATAAGAAATCCATCCTGGTCTATAAGAGGCTGAAAAGTTGATCTGAATTCAGTTTGACTATTTTCTAATAAGCTACTCATTTCCATCCACCTTTTCACCTTCAATATCATAGAAAACACTACTTGAAACTTCGCATGGTATTTCTTTTAATCCCCGTTTTTCTTGAACAATCTTAACTAAAACTATTTGGCCAATTTGTGACAATCCTGATTTCAGTTGAGCCAATGCAATTGACCTTCCAAGGATAGGGCTATAATAACTAGAGGTCACATAACCAACAGATTTACCCTTATTATTAATAATATGAGAACCTTCTGGAAGAACAACAAGCTGATCCTTTGTCAAAAGCCCTACCAATTGCAGCCTTTCGTTGGAATTAAGTGCAGAGATGCTAAAAGATCTTTGACCAATATAAGAAAAAGGTTTATTTTTAGCTAGAATCCAATCCATATTGACATCTGATGGAGTCATCGATCCATCAGTATCTTGACCAACAATAATAAAGCCTTTTTCAGCACGAAGAACATGCATAGACTCTGTACCATAAGGTGTTATATTCCATTGTTTACCTGCAAGTAAAACTTGATCCCAAATATAACGACCATAGTTAGCTTCTATATTGATTTCATATGCAAGTTCACCAGAAAAACTTATCCTCATAATACGGGCATTTACTCCAGATACTGTTCCAGGCCTCCATTGCATAAATTTAAAATTCTCTCGCTCAAAGTCAATATCTTGGCACAATAGTTTCATTAAATGTCGCGCATTAGGGCCAACTACTGCAACTGTTGAGTATTGATCTGTAACACTACTTAGATGAACATCTAATTCACTCCATTCGGTTTGAAGCCACATCTCTAAAGTAGAATAAACACTAGCAGCGCCACCAGTAGTGGTAGTCATAATAAAATGATTATCATCGATACAAGTTGACACACCATCATCAATAATCATTCCTTTTTCATTACACATTAAGCCATATCTACAACTCCCAGGAGCAAGCTTCATCCATGCATTAGTGTAAACTCTAGACAAAAACTCTCTTGCATCTGCTCCCTGAACATCAATTTTTCCAAGTGTCGATGCATCCATCATCCCAATAGAAGTTCTGACAGCAAGGCACTCCCTATTTACAGCTTGCTCCATATTTTCACCATCCTGTGGGTAAAACCATGGACGATACCATTGCCCAACCAATTCAAATTCTGCACCACTTTCAATATGAGAATCATGAATAGTCGTAAACCTCTGAGGATCAAAGAAATCTCCAATCTCTCTTCCTGCCATGGCACCGAAATCAACCCCAGTATAAGCGGGACGAAATGTCGTAGTCCCAACTTCTGACATTGGCAATCCTAAAAATTCAGCGGCAACAGCAATGCCATTTATATTACCTGTCTTACCTTGATCAGTTCCAAAACCCATTGCAGTATAGCGTTTAATATGCTCAATTGAGCGATAACCTTCTTTAATAGCAAGGGCAACGTCTAAAGTAGTTACATCATTCTGCATATCTATAAATACTTTTGGCCTGTTGAGAATTTCTCGCGGCATGAAAAATTTACTAGCATTAAAAAAGTTTAAGTAATTTGCACTCAATTTTGTGTGATTTACTTCTTCAATAATTCCAAGTGAATTTAAAGTTAACTGGGCTTTATTTTTAGCATCAATAACAACATCTTGCCATTTTCCTAATCCATTAACAGATCCACAAATCTGTCTATTATTTCGCTCTTTTTGAGGTAGAAAGGCTTGAGCATCTTCATCAAAAAAAGTTTTAGCACCACAATGGCAATCGAGATGAACAACAGGATTAAAGCCACCAGATGTTGCTAATAAATCACATTTTAATTTTTTTATAATACCAGTAAGTTTCCAGTTTGATTCCCACTTAGGTGGCTTAGCTTTCATCTCAACTTGAGAGATCTCAATTCCTTTAACTAAATTTGTTCCATTTGCTTTTATTACTGCATAGCCTTGAAATACTTTGACTCCAGAATTTTTTGCATTTATGACAACTTCACTCTCATTTCCAGAAGGTCTGACGTCTACAATACTACAATTAATTTTTTGATTATTCAGATCTATTGCAGTGCTGTAAATACTATCATTATTGCCATATAAAATAACATTCTTCCCTGATACTACTCCATACTCATTTAAGTACCTTCTAACAGATTGACTAAGCATAATATTTGCCAAGTCATTTGTTTCAAATAACATAGGGCGCTCATGTGCACCTGTTGCCAATATAACTTCCTTTGCTCTTATCTTATGTAATATTTTTCTAGCAGACTGAATTCCACTTGAAATCATTGACTCACCACTCGTATTAGCCTGCAATACTTCAATATAATTATGATCATACCAAGCATATGCTGTCGACTGAGTAAGAAGAGTAAGACGACTATTTTCTTCATTTTTAAATGCTAAGAGCTCATCTAAACTTTCATTATGCCACTTGACTGCAGAATCATCAGATGAAAACTCATTAAACAACTCTCCACCTAAGTTTTTACGCTCATCAACTAGAATAACTCGTTGATCTTTAGAATTTTTAAGTACTTCTAATGCAGCGGTAATTCCACCTACACCTCCTCCTATAACAAGTACTTCAGTGTGTTGAAAGACATGATCATAAACATCTTCATCAACTTCTGTAGGTGATTTAGAAAAGCCTGCAAGTGCTCTTAAACTACCCTCAACCATTGCCCAAACTTTTTGCTTAATGAAAGTTTTATAATAGAAACCCACAGGCATAAAACGATGCAATGGCTTAATTAAAGCTCGTAAATCTAATGCGTGAGGATTGCTTGCGCTAATTGCACTTAAACCGTTATAGAGCAGAACTTCAGTAGCCTTAAGGTTTGGAGTATAACGCCTTCCTATTTCCAAAGATACAAGAGCATTAGGCTCTTCAACACCTGCACCCATAAGACCACGTTTACGGCCATATTTAAAACTTCTAGCAAAAAATAATACGTTATTTGCTATTAATGCTGAAGCCAAGGTATCACCCTTAAAGCCCTTATAGGTTTTGTTATCGAATACAAAAGTTAAAGGTTCTGAATAGTCTATTTGGTGACTTTTATGATTCTTTAACCTCATAATTCGTCCTCACTCATTACATCACCAAAAGCTGCAACTTTAATAACCTCATGACTAATTGTTGAGCGCTTAACTAAAAGATATTTTCGGCAACCATTAGTGTGGACCCATTGCTCCCAATGATCACCCTTATGGTTAGTCCTATAAAAAACATAATCAGCCCACTCATCATCACTCAATTGTTCTGGATTCTTTGGTCTAGCAATAAAAGCTTCACCAGCTGGAGAAAACTCGTTTTGATCTCTCGCTTCTTTACAATATGGACAATCAATTAAAAACATAATATTACCTAATTAGACAATTAATGAGCAACGCCTGCAGCCCCATGTTCATCAATAAGTGCTCCACTTGTAAAGCGATTGATATGAAAAGGGATGGCCAATTCATGTTGCTTATCCTGAGCTATAGTATGTGCAAAAACATTACCAGATCCTGGTGTGGCCTTGAATCCTCCAGTTCCCCAACCACAATTAAAATAAAGACCTTCGACCTTTGTTGGACTAATAACAGGGCAAGCATCAGGACAAACATCAACTATACCTCCCCATTGCCTATTCATACGAACTCGTGAAAATATTGGAAATAGTTCTAAAATAGCAGCAGCACAATGCTCTACAATTTTGGCACTTCCTCTTTGAGCATAGGAGTTATAGCCATCAATTCCTGCACCAATAACCAAATCTCCTTTGTCACTCTGACTGACATAACCATGAACTGCATTAGACATCACAACAGTGTGCAGAATTGGTTTCATCGCTTCAGAGACAAAAGCTTGTAATGGATGACTCTCAACTGGAAGTCTTAAACCTGCCATTTTTGCTATTACTGAAGAATGTCCTGCACTGACACAACCAATTCGATCAGCCATAATATCACCCTTTGTCGTTTTAACTCCCTTTACTCGTCCTGACTCAACCTCAATATCTATTACTTCACAATTTTGAATAATATCAACACCAAGGATTGAAGCTGCTCTAGCGAAACCCCAAGCAACCCCATCATGACGTGCAACTCCAGCACGAGACTGAAATGAAGCTCCCATAATTGGGTACCTTACATTTCTTGAAGTATTAATTATTGGTATTTGTTCTTTAATTTCCCTAGAATCAACTACTACAGCATCAACACCATTAAGAACGTTTGCATTTACTCTTCTCTCAATATCTCTCATATCTTGAAGAGTATGGCCAAGATTGTAGACCCCTCTTTGACTAAACATAACATTAAAATTTAAATCTTCACTTAGCCCTTCCCATAGACTCATAGAGTGCTCATAAAGACTGGAAGCCTCATCCCTCAGATAATTTGAGCGGATAATAGTAGTATTCCTTCCAGTATTTCCACCACCTATATAGCCTTTTTCAAGAACAGCAACATTTGTAATACCACACTCTTTCGCCAGATAATAAGCAGTTGCTAAACCATGGCCACCACCTCCAATTATGATGACATCATACTTAGACTTAGGCTCTACCATAGGGATTGCTTGAGCCCAGTCTTGTCCACTTAAGCCGGCTTTTAATAGTGAGTACCAGGAGTATTTTTTTTGCATGATAATTTAAGCTCGAACAATAAAATTATAAGTCAAGAACAACATCACTTGTTGGGTAAGAACAACAAGTAAGTATAAAACCTTCTTCCTCATGTGACTTTAATAGCCCACCTTGTGAATCCATTTCTACTGTGCCTTCTATCAATTTTGTACGACAGGTTCCACACATACCTGCTGAACATGCAAAGGGCACTGTAATGCCTTGCTTTTGAATTGAAACCAATATATTGGTATTACTTCCACAAACTAAAGATTCACCACTCTTAGATAGGGTCACATTATATTCGTTAATATCGGTATCTGTAACATTATGCTCGGGCAATTCAATATCAATAGCCATATTATTCTGAGCAGTTGAGCTCTCAATATCAAAGCTTTCTTGGTGGTATGAGGACATAACAAATTCATAGGAGCCCAGAATTTTTTTAACATTTTGCATATATGGTTCTGGCCCACAACAATATATCTCTCTATTTTTAAAATCAGGTACTAATTCTAAAAGCATTTCTGAACTTAAAAAACCACTAGGTCCAACCCAATCATTACCTCCAACATCACATATAAAATGTCTTTTAAAATTTGACTGATTTAGTTGGTAGAACTCAAGCTCATCCTTAGAAATTAGATCGTTGGGTGATTGTGCGTTATGAATAAAAACTATATCTACATCTAAAGAAAGATCAACAAAATATCTTGTCATGGAAAGCATTGGTGTTATTCCACTTCCCCCTGACATAAGCAATATTTTAGATTTTGGCTGATCAAGAGCTACACTGAATGAGCCACCAATATCAAGCGCATCAACACAATCACCAATCTTTAAATTATCATGCATCCAGTTTGTGACAACTCCATCCTGCATTCTTTTATTAGTAATTGTAATTGTATGGGGTCGAGTTGGACTTGATGCAATCGTGTAAGTTCTCATGACTTCATTGCCATCTATATTCAAGAATAAAGTAGTATGTTGGCCCGGCAAAAACTGAAACCAAGCATCTTTCTTTGATTTAAAAGTAAAACTCTTAACATTATGGGTTTCATCTTTTATTTCAACGCACTCAAGAGGGGAATAGTCACCAACCCATCGATCAAGATTTTCAATATTAATATTAGGAAAAACTAATTCATTCATTTAATTTAGACTCTTAAAACAATCAATTGTAGCATTAGGCTGGTTAAATATAACAAACTACAATAAAAATTACTTGTAATTGTTAATTACAAATATTGTTTCTTCTGAACAAGATTGAAAGACACCGAAGATTGAGGATTTTATCAATAAAAAATAGCCAGCGCAACAACTTTGATTTAAAACAAAAACAAATAAATTCCAAGAACTTACGGCATTGGGATAATGTGTTTCTTTCTAGCATAGAAACCCTGCAGCATTATTGCTAAAATAATAGCAAAACCACCAACTAAAGTATTACTACTAGGGACCTCATTGATACCCAAAATTGGTAGCCATGCCCAGTAAATACCTAAAACAACCTCTAACAAAGATAGCATAACAAGTTCACCACTAGGTAAATATTTTGCACCTAAGCCATACAGTAATAAACCAAGTCCAACTACTAAACCATGCATCATACTAATACCTATATTTAGTGTTGGCATTTCAAAACTATTACCACTTATGACAATTAATATTATTGCCCATAACATGCAAAAAAAGCCAGCAAGTGCAGGTGTCAATAATTTGGGTATTTCAGGATTCTTTCTAAGTGTAATAGTATATATTGCAAAACCTAAAGCAACAAAGAAACCATATATAACCCCTAATATTGTAGTTGATTTTTCAGCATCCCAAACCATCACTGTTATTCCAGCTCCAACAATTATCATATTGATGAAAGTCACACGACTTAATCTCTCACCAAGAATTAAATAACCTAAAAATGCGGAAAGAACAGGTGATAAAGCTAACATCAGAAGAGTAATGGCAACAGTTGTTGTTGTTAAAGCATAAATCCAACCAAAAAAGGTAAATGACATCACTATGCTTCCAACTAAACTCCAAGAATCAATTCGCTTAAATGTATTGAAAAAATCTTTACCTTCTCTAAATGCAATATAGATAAGTATTACTAATGTAATTATCAGTCCTCTATAAAGAAGATATTGAAGTCTATAACTCTCTGCATCTTCTAATAGACGAACAAGTGGAGCACCAAAACTCCAAATAACCCCACTAAAAACAACTAGGATAAAACCTAGTAAATATTTATTCTGCATATCTACCCCTTGAAATACATAAAGAAATATGTATTTATTTCCGCATTTTGTTCCTAAAATATATATCTGTCAATCATTATTTTAGGTCTCATGTTGAAACATTTAATCTACCAAATAAATCTATTATTAAAATAAGTATTTAAAAATCATAGTTACAGTTAAAATTCAACTTTAATCCAATGGATCTAAAAAAATCATGGAAAACTTGAGGGGTATTTTATTCATGATTCTTGCTATGGCTGGTTTTGCATTTGAAGATTTATTTATTAAAATGCTCTCAGCTTATTTCCCGATATCTGAAGTAATAATGATTCTTGGCTTTACTGGAAGTATCGTTTTTCTAATTATTGCTATATTTCAAAATGCTCCAATCATTCATAAAGATCTTCTCGATAAGTATGTAATAATGCGAACAATATGTGAGCTTTTAGGGGCAGTTTTTTTTGTTACAGCAATTGCCTTAACGCCTCTATCATCCGCTTCAGCTATTCTTCAAATAACGCCATTATTAGTCACTATTGGAGCAGTAATATTTTTTAGAGAAAAAGTAGGTTGGAGGCGTTGGAGTGCGGTATTTGTTGGTTTTATGGGTGTGTTATTGATTTTACGTCCTGGCTTTGGAGGATTTATGCCTGCATCAATATTTGCACTGCTTGGCTCAGTATTTTTAGCAGCAAGAGATTTATCAACACGAGCAATGAAGGTTGATCTTCCTTCCGTAACAATTGCTTTGTATGCCTTTATAGCTTTTGGGATCTCAGGCATCTTAATTATTCCATTTAACTCGCCGATGGTAATTCCATCATTAAATCAAATTATGTATTTTATAGGCGCATCAACTTTTGGAGTATTTGCTTATTACTCACTTGTTATTTCTTCACGTATTGGTGAAATGTCAGTAATATCCCCATTCAGGTATTCAAGAATAGTATTTGCAATGTTATTAGCAATTATTATCTTAGGAGAGAGGCCTGATAGCTTCACGTTAATTGGGGCAGCAATCATTGTACTTTCTGGCATGTATACGTTTGTTCGTGAAAATCTTCTCAAAAAAAGTAATTAAAACCTAAAGTATTTATTACTGTCTGTTTTAATTCAACTTATCTATATTTAATATGGTGATTTAAAAGCTTGCTATACTTAAAGAAATTGACTAACATCCGCAACATTAACTTATTAAGGAATCGCTATGAATATGCCAAGAACAAAACTAATACCTAATGGTGACAATATAGTTCATACCTTTAGTGATAAAGAATACCAAAATAGGCAAGATAGCCTTAGAAAACATATGGCTAGTAGTAATATTGATGCAGTCATATTTACTTCTATTCATGGCATTAATTACTACAGTGACTTTCTATATTGTTCATTTGGTCGCCCATATGCATTGGTTATTACACAAGATAAAGCAACAACTGTAACTGCTAATATAGATGGTGGGCAGCCATGGCGAAGAACTTTTGGTGAAAACTTGGTTTATACAGACTGGCAGAAAGACAGCTTCTTTTATGCACTTCAACAGTTAGTAAAAAATAGTGGCAAGATTGGTATTGAATATGATCATATTACTAAAGAGCGTCTAGATAAACTTCAAGATGCCTTTAATAATGCGGCATTTATTGATATTTCAGTTGACTGCATGAGAATGCGTTCAATTAAATCAGATGAAGAAATAGCCCATATTATTAATGGTGCAAATGTATGCGATATTGGCGGTGCAGCTCTTGTTGAAGCAGTGAAAGAAGGTGCTCCAGAACATGAAGTAGCTCTCCACTCGACTCAAGCTATGGTTAGAGAAATCGCTAAACGCTATCCACATTCAGAGTTGATGGATACTTGGACTTGGTTTCAGTCAGGTATTAATACTGATGGTGCGCATAACCCTGTTACTTCTAGGCAAGTTCAAAAGGGTGATATTCTTAGCCTTAACTGTTTTTCAATGATTGCTGGTTATTATGTTGCACTCGAAAGAACATTATTTTATGACCATGTTGATGATGCTTCTCTGAAACTGTGGGAAGTTAATGTTAAAGTTCATGAAGAAGGAATGAAACTAATTAGGCCTGGTGTTGCTTGTAAGGATATTGCACTAGAGCTTAATAAAATTTTTGAAGAATATGGCTTACTAGAAAGTCGAACTTTTGGTTATGGACATTCATTTGGTGTTCTTTCTCACTATTATGGAAGAGAAGCTGGAGTAGAGTTACGAGAGGATATAGATACTGTCCTTCAAAAAAATATGGTGGTCTCGATGGAACCAATGATTATGATTCCTCATGGGCAACCTGGAGCTGGAGGCTATAGAGAACATGATATTATGGTAATAACTGAAGACAGTGCATATGATATTACTAAATTCCCTTTTGGGCCAGAACATAATATTATTACTTAGTTTTATTACAAAAAAATAAAGAAAAATGCAAACTATTGACTATTCAAAATTATTGATAGATCTGCAATTAACTGCACGAGATGCTGGCGATAAAATAATGAAGATCTATGCCAAGTCAATAGAAGTTAATTTTAAAGAGGATGGTTCACCAGTTACTCTTGCTGATCAAGCAGCAGAGGTTGTAATTCTTGATAAGCTTAAAGTTATTGCACCAAAAATACCAATAATCTCTGAAGAAAATTTTACTAGTCATAATTTAACTGCAACTGATCAATTTTTTTTGATTGACCCTCTAGATGGAACCAAGGAATTCCTCAAAAAAGATGGTCTTGGTTCTTTTACAGTTAATATTGGACTTATAGAAAACAACATTCCAACTCTTGGTGTGGTATATGCTCCAGCACTTAATCGAATGTTTTTTGCCTCAACTTTAACAGGAGCATTTGAACACTCTAATGACTTGGTTAAACCTATCTCTATTAGAGAATTACCAAAAACAGGTGTTATAGCTGTTGCAAGTGTTTCTCATAGAGATGAAGCAACAAATAAATGGCTAAAAAATAATAATATAAAACAAACAACCTCTATCGGTTCTTCATTAAAATTTTGCTTAGTTGCTTGTGGTGAGGCTGATGTGTATCCACGATTTGGTCCAACAATGGAATGGGATACTGCAGCAGGAGATGCTATTCTAAGATGTGCTGGAGGATCAGTAAGACTTCCAAATAATAAACCTTTTATGTATGGAAAAGATAACTACAGAAATGATTCATTTATAGCTCATGGTAGCTTCTAGAAAAATATATCAGCTTTTAGTAATATTTATTTAGTTATCACTCTCATAGGAATAAATTTCAACCATCATCTCGTCCGCAATTTGCTCAAGCTTATCTCGAACTAAATTTTCATCCATAGTGATTGGCAAATGAAGAGTGATCTGAGCTTTAAAAAGCTCCTCACCTGACATTGATGCATCAATGATTTCAGTTTTTAACTCTTCAACATTTGATTGCAATTCATCTGCTAAAACATGAGTGAGTTTATTGATAATACCAACATGATTTTGGCCTATGAGCTCGATGTTATAACTCTTAAAATCACCTTGCTGTGATGGTGATGTTTCTTCACATGCTATCTGCAAGCCTAAAGAAGAAGACACTAACTCTTTCTTCAATTTTTCAGCATTATTAGATGGTACATTTACCTTTAAGATACCTGCAAATTTTCCCTCAAAACTAGACATACGGCTCTCAATCCAATCACCATTATTGCCTAAAATGATTTCTGACAAGCCATCAACTAAGCCAGGTTTGTCATCTCCTAAAACGCTAATCAAAAATGATTTCATAAGAACTTATTTATAATCTTCAATACTTGGACAAGAACAAATTAGATTCTTGTCACCATATACATTATCAACTCGAGAGACCGGTGGCCAATACTTTACTCTTCGTAAACTTTCCAAAGGGTACGCAGCATCTTCTCTACTATAGGAAAAATCCCATGCAGTAGATGTTACCATTTCTAGAGTATGGGGCGAATTAATTAATGGATTATCTTCAGTTGAATACTCACCAGATTCAACCTTTATTATTTCTTTTCTAATTTGTATCATTGCATCACAAAATCGATCAAGCTCATCTAAGGATTCAGACTCTGTTGGCTCAATCATTAGGGTTCCTGCTACTGGAAAAGACATGGTAGGAGCATGAAAACCATAATCAATTAAACGTTTTGCAACATCATCCACACTTATGCCCACTGAGTCTTTGATTGGTCGAATGTCAATGATACATTCATGAGCAATCCTACCATTTTCATCACTATAAAGTATTGGGTAATGCTCTTCTAACCTCTTAGCAATATAGTTTGCATTTAGGATTGCATTACATGTAGCTTCATAAAGCCCATTCTTTCCTAGCATTGCAATATACATCCAACTAATTGGGAGAATACTGCCAGAACCCCAAGGAGCACCAGAAATACTTCCAACATCAGTATTATTTAATGGTGTTGTTGGTAAAAAATGAACCAAATGCTCTTTAACACCAATAGGTCCAACACCTGGCCCTCCACCGCCATGGGGAATAGCAAAAGTTTTGTGAAGATTAAGGTGTGAAACGTCTCCTCCAAATTCACCTGGAGCTGAAACTCCAACCATAGCATTCATATTTGCCCCATCAATATAAACTTGTCCACCCGCATTATGAATAATGTCGCAGACCTCTTTTACATCCTTCTCAAATACTCCATGAGTTGATGGATAAGTAATCATAATTGCCGCTAGATTATCAGCATATTCTTTCGCCTTTAATTTCAAATCCACAATATCAATATTCCCATCGGCAGCACTATCAATCACTACTACTTCCATTCCTGCCATCTGAGCAGAAGCAGGATTAGTTCCATGCGCTGAAGAAGGAATGAGACAGATATTTCTGTTTTCATCACCTCTACTTTTATGATATGCACGGATTGCGATAAGACCTGCATACTCTCCCTGTGCGCCTGAGTTAGGTTGCAATGAAATAGCTGAATAACCAGTTGCCTCACATAGCATTTCTTCAAGCTCACTAATCATTTGCTGATAACCTATAACTTGATTCATCGGAACAGCTGGATGTATTTGAGAAAATTCAGGCCACGATACAGGTATCAACTCTGCTGCTGCATTTAGCTTCATTGTGCAAGAGCCTAGAGGAATCATAGAGCGATCAAGTGCAATATCCTTATCTCCCAAATAACGAATATATCTCATCATATTAGTTTCTGAGCGATAGGTATTAAAAACCTCATGTGTTAAAAAACTTGATTTTCTTTTTAAATTCTTATTTATTTTTGTCTTATTTTTCTCAAATATATTTTGCGTATTAAGATCTGATTCTTTATTAAATATTTTCCATAAAAACTCAATATCTTCAGGAGTACTAAGTTCATCAAAAGAAACTGAAACAAGTGTTTTACTAAATACATTTATATTGTAGCCATTTTTTTCAGCTTGCATTACAACAGCATCAGAGTTTTCAACTTCAATTGTTAATGTATCAAAAAAAGATTCATTTGATATTTTGAATCCCATTTCAGTTATACCATCAGCAAAAACAGATGCATATCGAAAAACCCTTCCAGCAATATTTTTAAGACCTTCAGGTCCGTGATAAACTGCATACATGCTTGCCATTATTGCAAGAAGTGCTTGTGCTGTACAAATATTACTTGTCGCTTTTTCACGTCTAATGTGCTGCTCACGGGTTTGCAAAGCAAGACGATATGCCAATCTCCCCTTTGTATCAATTGAGGCACCTATTATTCTCCCAGGCATTGACCTCTTATACTTTTCATTAATAGACATAAAAGCAGCATGTGGTCCTCCATATCCAATTGGAACACCAAATCTTTGAGAGTTGCCAACTACAATGTCTGCTCCCATTTCACCAGGTGGCTTTAAAAGCATTAAGGATAATAAATCTGCAGAGACAGCAACTAGAGCTTTTTTATCATGGACTAATTCTATTAAATCTGAATAATCACTATAGCCACCATATGTATTAGGATATTGTAATAACACCCCAAAACAATCTAGATCTTTTAATTCAACAAATGGATCACCAACAACAACTTCAATATCTAATGGCTCCGCTCTAGTTTTTATAACTTGAATATTTTGAGAAAAACAGTCATTTGCTACAAAAAAAACATTACTCTTAGACTTGCTTACTCTATGGCACAATGTCATTGCCTCTGCACAAGCAGTTGCCTCATCAAGCATTGATGCATTTGCTAAATCCATACCAGTTAGATCAGAAATCATTGTTTGAAAATTCATTAATGCTTCTAAACGACCTTGAGATATTTCAGGCTGATAAGGCGTGTAAGCAGTGTACCAAGCTGGATTTTCTTGAATATTACGCTGAATTACTGGGGGTGTAATTGTATTGTAATAGCCCTGACCTATAAATGATTTATAACGAATATTCATTCTAGCTAAATTTCTTAACTCTTTAAGAGCAGCCAATTCTGACTTACCCTTAGCAATTTTCATTGGGCTTTTACGGCGAATAACATCTGGCACAATGGCATCTATTAACTTATCTAAGTTCTCAAAACCAAGATAATCGAGCATCTTCTTTTTTTGCTCACTTGAAGAACCAATATGCCTAGTTGTAAAGGCATCATTATTTAGCAAATCTTCTATCTTTTTAGCCATTGGACTCTACCCTTATTCCTCAATAAAATTTTTGTATGCACTTTCATCCATCAAGTCATCTAACTCTTCAGGACTCGATAATTTCACTTTAATAAACCAACCTTCACCCATTGAATCTTCTGTAACAAGCTCAGGTTCATCTTCCAACCGGCCATTAACCTCAACAATAGTGCCAGATACTGGTGCAACTAGATCTGAAGCCGCTTTGACCGATTCAATAACGGAAATATTTTCCCCACGACTACACTCATCTCCAGCCTCAGGAAGCTCAACATAAACTAAGTCACCTAATTGCTCTTGAGCAAAATCAGTAATTCCTATTACAACCATATCATCACCTTTTGGCTCAACCCACTCATGGTCTTCTGAAAATTTAATACTCATGACTTCTCCTTTTTTTAATTTTTATCCTCTAAAATAATTCTGCTTAACAAATGGAAGTTTGACAATCTCAATTGGAATTTTTTTTCCGCGGACTAAAGCAAAGAGTTTGGATTTATTGTCAATAGATTTTATTCTCACTCTTGCGATAGCTATTGGCTTCTCAAGACTAGGTCCGAAACCTCCACTAGTAACTTTTCCTACTTCAGTACCTGATTCATCTTCAATCAAAGCACCGTCTCTAACAGGCATTCTGCCATCAGGTTTTATGCCTACAACTTTATTTTTTACTCCTTTATCTAGATGATTCATAATCACTTTATCTCCAAGATAGCCGCCATGACGGATACCTCCCGTCCTTCTAACGCTTGATAATGCCCAAGTTAACGAGGACTCGACAGGACTATGATACGGATCTAGTTCATGACCATATAAAGACAATCCAGCTTCTAAACGAAGTGAATCACGCGCTCCAAGACCAACCCACTCAACTGCATCATCAGATATAAGAAGTCGAGCTAACTCTTCAGCATGCTTTGATGGAAGAGAAATTTCAAAGCCATCTTCTCCTGTATAGCCTGATCTACTAACCATACATTTAATTCCATTAATATCTATATATTTAGCAGTCATAAATTTCATATCATCAACTTCTGGCGTAAGTCTTTCTAATACAGTAAATGCTTTTGGGCCTTGGAGTGCTAATAAATCCATATCATCAAGATACTCCACATTACAATCGGTACCTATCTCTTTTTTAAGGTGCTTAAAATCGACATCTTTGCAAGCAGCATTTACAACTAAAAATAAACTGTTGTCACCAAGGTTTGTAACCATGAGATCATCTATCACTCCTCCATGTTCATTAGTGAAAAGGGCATACCTAAGTCTCATTAAAGGCAGATCAATGATATCAACTGGTACCAGAGATTCTAGAGCCTCTTTTACACCACTCCCTGTAAGTTTAATTTGGCCCATATGTGAGACATCAAAAAGACCAGCATTATTACGAGTGTGAAGATGTTCTTTTTTTATTCCAAGGGGATAATTAACAGGCATTTCATAACCTGCAAAAGGCACCATCTTAGCGCCTGCATCAAGATGCATTTGATGCAAAGAAGTAGTTAACATTTATATACCTTTGACATAAGATTTATCTTAAAGAATAATATTATATAAGAATAGTTTCTTTAGTTGAATTCAATTAGGTTTGAAATCATATAAATAATATTTATTAATTAAATATTACTTTTAACGTTTATTGATCTACAATTTAACTCGTGATTACTTTCTAGAAAGTTGACCTAATTAATATCCGTTTTCATTGCTATATATAGGATATGGTAATTTTCCCTTTTGAATATTATGTATATTTTCAGCAATAGTTTTTGCAGCAGATTTAGGATTACTTTGCCCTGCTATATGGGGTGTAATATATACTGAAGGATGGCTCCAAAGTGAATTATTTTCTGGCAAAGGCTCCTCTGTAAAGACATCTAAAGCAGCTGCCGCAATATGGTTATTATCTAATAGTATTAATAAATCTGATTCATCAATAATTCCACCTCTACCAATATTAATAATAAAAGAACCTTTGGGTAAACATTCAAGCTCTTTTTTTGAAAGGAGATTAGCAGTATTCTGAGTTTTTGGAAGAACATTAATTAGAATATCTGCTCTACTAAGGAAACTAGAAAGTTTGTCTTTACCAAATGAATAATCTATTAATCCAAGAGCCTCTTTTTTTCTAGCGCCCCAACCAATAACTTTAAAATCTAAATTAACTAACAAGTCACCAATACTTTTTCCAATATTCCCGAGCCCCATAATACCAATTGTTCGATCTTCACTCTGGATAGAACTTTTCTGATTCCACTCATGGTTAAACTGTTGGATTCTATATAAATATTGATCACTATGAAAATGCAAAACCCAGTGTAATGCATGAAGACACATTTCATGAGTTAATTTTTTATCAACTAAACGAATTATCGGCAACCCTTTAGGGAGGTCAGGATCACTAATAATATGATCAACTCCAGCACCTAAGGATAGAATTGCTTTTAAGTTTGGATATTTTTTTAGTATTCCTTTTGGATGCTTCCAAACTACAGCATATTCAACTTTATTAATGTCACCTTCATCAGGATAAACATTTATATCCATCTCAGGCATTGCCATTCGAAGACTATTTGACCATACATCCATGTCCTCCCAAAAATCAGTGGATGCTAATATTATTGACATAATTTAACCTTTATTTAGGTTGTAATTAACTTTGAAAGACCTAAAAGGCCTTCTAAAGATTAAACCAAATTGTTTTAGTTTGCAGATATTGATCCATAGCTTCAGTACCATTATCACGTGCCAAAGATCCCGATTTTTTAAATCCACCAAAAGGTGTTTTAATATCTCCCTCTGTAAAACCATTAATACCAACTGTACCAACAGGCAAGTGCCGAGCCATATGAAATGCTCTGCTAATGTCTTTGGTAAAAACAGTTGCATGTAAACCATATTCTGTATCACGTGCAATTCGAAGAGCCTCATCCATTCCATCAACGGTAACAACTCCCAAAACAGGGCCAAATATTTCCTCTTTGGCAATAGTTGATTGGGGATCAACATTATCAAAAATTGTAGGCTGGATAAAATAACCCTCTCGATCCATTGCACCATTTTTTCCTGCTATCAGGTTTGCGCCCTCATCGCAGCCCTTAGCAATATAACTTAAAACACGTTGTTGATGCTCTTGTGTAATCATCGATCCTAAATCAGTATTTGGATCAAGTGGTTCTCCAACCTTATATGATTCAGTAAGTTTAATAATGCGATGAAGATAATCATCTTTTAAGCGTTTATCAACTATTTGTCGCATGTTTGCAGAGCAATTTTGACCACCATTCCAAAATGCAGAAGAGACTGCATTTTCTATTAAATCGTCAGTTATTTCTGCATCATCAAGAATTATAAATGGACTCTTACCACCCATCTCTAACCCAACTGTTTTCAAGTTACTTTCACTAGAATATTTTAGGAAATATCCGCCAACTTCTGTAGAGCCAGTAAAAGACATAACATCAACATCTGAATGTCGCCCTAATGCTTCTCCAGCCGTTTCACCAAACCCTGGCAAAATATTAATTACCCCTGGTGGAACTCCAGCATCCTCAGCCAACTGAGCAAGACGAATTGCTGTCAATGGTGTTTGCTCAGCTGGTTTAACAATAACTGAACACCCTGCGGCTAATGCGGGAGCCATCTTCCATGCTGCCATAAGTAGTGGGAAATTCCATGGAACAACCAAACCAACAACACCTACAGGCTCTTTAACAATAAAAGCTGCAGCATCTTCACCAGTTGGAACAACTTTACCAAAAGTCTTATCAATAAGTTCACCATACCACTGGAAAAAATCAGGCACCTCTCCACCAATTTCATCTAAACAATCCGTAATAGTTTTCCCACTATCCAAACTTTCTATAACAGCCAGCTCATCAGCATTTTGACGGATAAGATCTGCAAGTTTCATTAAGACTTCTTTTCGTTTTTCTGGTGCACACCTTGACCATTCCCCATTATCGAAGGATTTACGAGCTGCTTTAACAGCAATATCAACATCAAGATGGTCACAATGAGAAACAGTACCCAAAACTTCAGCTGTTGCAGGATTAATATTTTCAAACACATTTCCTGAAATTGCATCTTGATATTTGCCATTAATATAGGCCTGTGATGGATATTTTATGGTGCTTGCAATGGACTTATAAAAGTCAAGATTTTCCATGTTAATTACTCCTGTCTAATAAATTTATTTTGAATGCTCTTTTATAACATCCAGTAATTGATCAACATCTTTCAACTCAGTGTTCCAAGCAGTTACAAATCTAACAGCTTTTCCATCGAGCTCTTCTTCATTTATATTATAGCCAGCATTATTTAAATAATCTATAAGCTCTCGTGGAAGATGGATAAAAACCTCATTAGACTGAGTTGGATAAGCTAGCTCAATACTAGAAAAGGCGTTCAAACCCTCACTCAGTTTTTTTGCCATTAAGTTTGCATGACGTGCATTTCTAATCCATAAATCATCTGTCAAATAGGCTTTTAGCTGAGAAGAAACAAAGCGCATTTTTGAAAGAAGTTGGCCAGATCTTTTGTGCAAATACGGAAAATTACCAACCATTTCTGGTTTAAAAAATACAATTGCTTCAGCTGCAAGACAACCATTTTTTGTGCCACCTAATGTTAGAACATCAACACCAGATTTCCAAGTCATTTCTGCTGGACTGACATTAAGAGAAACAAGAGCATTTGCAAACCGGGCTCCATCCATATGCACGCTCATTTTATGTTCCTGTGCTATTTTAGAAATAGCTTTTATCTCATCTAATTGATACACTGTTCCAGTTTCACATGACATAGTAACACTAACTACTGAAGGCTGAGTAACATGAACATTCCCTGATCCTCTTATCATTTCTGAAAGATCTTTAGGCTTAATTCTTCCATCACTACTTTGCATAGGAATTAGCTTTGCTCCACCTGTAAAAAGCTCAGGAGCTCCACACTCATCAGTATTAATATGTGACAATTCGTGGCAATAAATTTTACCAAAAACTGGCGCTAATGCTGAGAGCGCTAATGCGTTAGAGGCAGTTCCAGAAACTGCGAGAAAAACCTCAACTTCAGTTTCAAAAATTTCAGATAATTTAGTTTTTAAAGCTTTAGACCATTCATCATCTCCATAGGATTCTGCAATGCCAGAATTTGCTGCAATTAAAGCATCCATAACCTCAGGACATGCGCTAGTAACGTTATCTGATGCAAACAAAGCATTCATTCAAATCTCCTAAATAAAATATGACTGTAAATAATTAATTATATATTTGAATAGATGTAAAACAATTCATTATTCGATGAAATTTATTAATAGCGTCAAATCAATCAATAATGTAGAATATATTCTTTTAGCCGTTTTGCTTTCTTATGTTTATCAGTGTATTAGACCTCTTTAAAGTTGGTGTTGGACCATCAAGCTCACATACGATGGGACCTATGATCGCAGCTAATGAATTTATGAAGCATGTTAGGTTCTTTGTAGAAACAAACACTAAGATTGATAAATATCATATTAGGTGCACCTTAAAAGACTCTTTAGCATATACAGGAGTAGGTCATGCAACTGATAGGGCTGTAACACTTGGTCTTCATGGATACCTTCCACACACCATAATTAAAGAAAATATGGATGAAGTTATTGATTACACTTGGAACTCAAAAAGTCTTGATATTAATGAGGGCCAAAAAGCAGCATTTTTTTCTGAAGACGATATTATTTTTGATACCAGAAACTCATTGAAACAAAATCCTAATGGCTTAGTTTTTGACCTTCTGGATAAATCAGATAAGATACTTATTTCCCATACCTATTTCTCAATAGGTGGAGGATTTATATCAACTCTTAATGAAATAGAAAATATTGAAGCTCCGATAGCATCAGAACCAAGTTCGGCATATCCCTATCCTTTTGACAACTCAGATCAAATGCTAGAAATGTCTAAAAAAAGTAACAAAAAAATCTGGGAGATGAAGCTTGCAAATGAACTAGAAAATATGCCTGAAGAAATTCTTAATAAGAAACTTGATGAGATATGGGATGCAATGAAAAGTTGTGTTGAACATGGTCTTTCAACAGAAGGCATTCTTCCAGGTGGATTAAATACAAAGAGGCGGGCAATGAGGTTACATCAAAGTTTACAAAATGATTTAGAAAATGCAAATACTAGTGATTGGCTTTGTGCCTATGCAATGGCAGTTAACGAAGAGAATGCAGCAGGGCATATGGTTGTAACAGCCCCTACTAATGGTGCAGCAGGAGTGGTTCCAGCTACCTTATATTATTACTATAAACATAAATCAGCAACTCCCGAACAAATTCGTCAATTCCTTTTATCAGCCTCTGCAATTGGTGGACTAATTAAGCATAATAGCTCAATATCAGGTGCAGAAGTTGGCTGTCAAGGGGAAGTTGGCTCAGCATCTTCTATGGCTGCTGCTGGACTATGTGCCTCAAGAGGTGGTTCTTCTGCTCAAATCGAAAATGCTGCAGAAATGGCTTTAGAACATCACATAGGAATGACTTGTGATCCAGTAAAAGGGCTTGTCCAAGTCCCATGTATTGAAAGAAATGGTTTTGGTGCTGTTAAAGCATATACTGCTAGCTCACTATCTCTTAGGGAGAGTGGTGAACACTTAATTTCACTTGACCAGTGCATCGAAGCAATGCGAAAGACAGGCCTAGATATGTCAAATAAATATAAAGAGACATCTTTAGGTGGTTTAGCTGTTAGCTTTATTGAGTGCTAATCTAGTCCGAGTCAACTAATCCTGCACCTGCGCCTGAAGCTCTTGACTCAGCGCTTGACTTAACGAGACAGCGTGAAAAATAATCATAAATTTCTTGCCAATTCTCTTTGACCTCAACACCATTATTAAGTATTTCTAATTTTTTTTCAGTTATATTAAATTTTTTAATTGAATTATCTTTATGAATTATATGATCTGACTCTATAGGTGAAATAAATATATCAGCATTAGAACTTAACTCTATTGGATTTGTTGACGAACTTACAATTTCCCATTCTTCACTATCGATAAAGTTAACTTGATAATTATTCTTGTCTTGATCAATCCATAATACTTTTAGGCCTATAAGTTTATTTGCTCCTAAAGCTGATATGACCAGAAATGGAGAGTCAACATTACTAATTTTTAGTTGACTAGAGGAGCCTTTAACTTCAAACCAATCAACACAACTTACAGAAGCTTTAAGGGCTGATAATAATTTATTCTCAGGACAAAATAAATGTGGATCTTCATTTGCTTTTTCAAACTTAATTGACAGACTGCTTGTTTTAGAATCAAGATTATCAAGCGCTTGAAGACTTACTAAAGAAGGATCAAAACCATTTTCTGAAATCCAGATATTACTTCTAGCAAAGTCTTCAGACAAACCAATCGGCACATCTACCCCAGATGCTGCTCTCGTGAAATAAAAAAGAATCTCATTTAATGAAATCTTTAAATAACTTTTTGACATTTAAAAGTTATTTAAGAATATGATTTGGTCTTTCCGCAATTGGAAAAGACCAAGAGTCATAGTTTGGCTGTGACAACTGATCAGGCATTGGGGCGCCTTGATACATTGAAACCCTGGTCCATAAGTCCGACTTTGGATCAAACTTTGAGGCACCAAAAAATGCTAATTTAAAACGCAAAAGATCTATTGGTCGCATAGATTCACTCAGTAAGTTATCTTGAACTTCAGAATAAGGTCTTAAAAAAGTGTTCTGAATTCTTCGAATAATATGTCTAAATTCTGGGTACATCATTACAAATTCACTGATTGAAATATCATTAGATGTGACTGATAGTAAGTTGTTAAGTTCGCTCACGTCTCTTCCAATAGCTAATGGCATCTCTTGCTCAACACCATCATCAACGCCTTTAGAGCCAAATCTAGGCTCCAATTTATCCTCTGAATAATACCAAAAATGATGTTGTGATTCTTTCAAAGAAAAATCAATATTAGTAGCCCATTGGTATGAATCTTCAACAACCTCTTTTAACTGGGCTAATGACATATCTGCGTCAAATTTTGGAATCATGTTAGTTGACATTGTCTCAGCAAGATCGTCCACTAACAAACCATGAGGCTCAATTATTAAGGAAACTATCATCTCTTGACACTCTAATGAGAAATTATCCTCTACAAAATGATAAATTCCATTCCAAGGATATGGTCTGGATATATTTAACTCATCCTCACACCAAATTCTTAGAGCTTGTATTTCGTCAGTTAGGCATAAAATTCTATCAGACTGAAGAGCATCATCAACATTCCACTCATCGATATGTTGACTAACTTGAAGTAGGGATTTATGGAAAGCTTCAAGAGTCCCCTCAAGAGGTGTTTCAATTGACCTTACCCTAGCTAATGCAGTCTCTTTAGCAACAACCCAGTTATGAATTAATGCTGGGTGTTTAAGTAAAAATGGGGCCATTCCAAGTCCCGTAGCATTTCCCACACCAATAAATTGCCTTGAAGTTTTATTAAGTTTAACTGCTTTTTTACCACCCCTTTCCTTTGCAAGCTCTTCAACTGAGTCAATTGTAAACCAGCGAATTAAGTAAACAGTTAATAACTCCATTTGAAATGGAGCTTTGCACTCTTCTCGATCAGCAATTTTTGCTCTATCAGCGCAGCCAAATTTACCACTTCCATAAACTGCAGAAGTTCTCATCAAATAACCAACAGATTTTAATAAATCAAAATCAGGTTGCTGACCTTTTGATAATGAATCAACTGCATTTTTAAAAACTCTTAAACTTTTATTTGCTCTTGCCAAAGCAAGCTCACTTGGTCTATACCGACCCCCCTCCTGTTTAGGAGTGTTGTTTGCTAAATAATCAATATCATCTTGTGTTGGCACGCCATCAAAGAGATTAAAGGTTGCATCCCAAACTTCTGCAATAACTCGATCCGTTCTCATTTCATCAGGTATTTTTTGAGTAAACCCTACTAATGAATATGTCCTATGAGGTGTAGTAACTGCATAAATACTTAAGCCATAACCATCTTTATCAACTTCACGACGGGTTCTTTCAAACTTCCAATTTTCCCGAGCCATACGCCTAATCAGAGTTCGCATAAAACTTAAGCGAGTAGGGAATGAAGAACCCATTCTATCGAGACGCATGACCTTTTCAGGGGATCTCATAAAATCAGATTCATTATCAATAGTTAAAGTTTCTGTAGTCATAATTATTATTATAAAGGTTTAAATGATGCCTCAAAAAAGTTTAGCCAGTTTTTACCCATTATGAGATCTACATCACTATTATTAAAACCAACACTCACTAGACCATTAGCAATATTAATAAAATCGCGGTTATCACGGAACCATTGAGGCTGGTCAGGAAAACCTGCAAAACTAGCAGATCCCTCTCCATAATCTCGCTCATTTGTCCAAGTTCCATTTCTCATCCATTCAACAATACTATCAGGCTGATTCTGGCATAAATCAGTACCTATGCCAATATTTGTAACACCCATAATTTCAGCAGTTTCGGCAACCATATTGCAGAAACTTTCTAGTGAACAGTTAGTACCATCTTTAAGGTGGTGAGCATAAACTGAGAAGCCAAGCATACTGCCACTTTCTCCCAAAGCCTCAAGAACCTTATTAGATTTATTTCTTAATGCAGGATGCCAAAAAGTTGGATTTGCATGAGTAATAGCAATAGGTCTTTCAGAAATTTCAATAGCTTCAAGTGTGGATTTCTCTGCTGAATGACTCATATCAACAACCAGTCCAACTCTATTCATCTCTTTGATAACCTGCTTACCCATTCGTGTGATGCCAGGATCATTATCTTCATAACATCCAGTTCCTAACAAGCTCTGATTGTTATAAGTTAATTGCATAAACCTGACACCTAGCTGATGACATATTTCTACTAGTCCAATATTATCCTCAATAGGAGAGCAATTTTGAAAACCAAAAAATATTGCAGTTCTACCCTCTTTTTGAGCTTTTTCAACATCACTTGCTGTTCTTCCATGAAAAATCATATTTGAATAATTTTCAAAATACCGATTCCAATCAATTACATTCTGAACCATTTCCTGAAAATCTTCATGATAGCAAATGGTGACATGAATTGCACTCAGACCACCTTCCTGAATTTGCTTAAAAACCTCCTCACTCCAATTATTGTATTGAAGAGCGTCAATAAAAAGAGATTGATGCGCCATTAAGGATTGCCGCCAGAAATATAAGAAGTTTTAACTTGAGTATAAAGCTCTTTAGCATATGAGCCTTGCTCTCTAGGACCAAAACTTGAATTTTTTCTACCGCCAAATGGAACATGATAGTCAGTCCCTGCAGTTGGGAGATTAACCATAACACATCCACTTTCAGCATTTCTTCTAAAGTGATTAGCTCTTGATAAAGACTTTGTTACAATTCCTGAAACCAGGCCAAAGTCCGTATCATTAGCAACCGTTAGTGCCTCATCATAATCTGCAACTTTGATAACGCAAGCCATAGGTGCAAATAACTCTTCGCGGTTTACGCGCATAGAGTTATTGCCACCAATTAATAAGGAGGGCTGCATGTAAAATCCAGGCTTTTCAAGCTCCAGCTGGTGTCCACCACAAACGATCTCGCATCCTTCTTCTTTTGCCAGGCTCATATAATTTAGATTTGAGTCTAATTGCTGCTGACTCACTGCTGGTCCTATTTGAGTACCTTCCTCAAGAGCATGACCAACTTTAAGAGCTGAGGTGGATTGATGCATGCGCTCCACAAACTCATCATGAATTGCCTCGTGGACAACAAGCCTAGAAGAAGCTGTGCATTTTTGCCCAGTACTTCCAAATGCTCCAGCAGAGGCAACACTAACTGCCACCTCAATATCAGCATCATCCATAACAACTAATGGATTTTTTGAGCCTAACTCTAATTGAAACTTAGTCAAATTTTTTGCTGCTGCATTAGCAATCTGGAGGCCAACATTATAGGAGCCTGTAAAACTTATTGCATGAACCTTAGGACTTTCAGCTAAAGTTTGGCCAATAGAGGGACCAGATCCCATTACTAGATTAAATAGACCCTTAGGTATGTCCTGTCTTGAAATTATTTCAGTCAAAGCAACTGCACTTGCAGGTGTCAAGTTTGCAGGCTTCCAAATTACAGCATTTCCAAAAGCTAATGCTGGGGCAATTTTCCAACTTGCTGTAGCTGTAGGAAAATTCCAGGGTGAAATAATTGCAACAGTTCCCATCGGCTCTCTTCGAATATCAATCTCGATTCCTGGTCTGACTGAATCAGCAGTATCACCGGTTTGACGCAAGACTTCTGCAGCAAAATACGTGAAAAACTGTCCAGCTCGATAAACCTCTCCTTTACCTTCTGCAAGTGGTTTTCCCTCCTCTCGAGATAATAATTCGCCTAGCTCAGAGCTTCGAGACATCATCTCCTCACCAATCTTCATCAATACTGCTTGACGCTGTTCTAAGCCTGTAGTTGCCCACTCTTTTTGAGCTATTTGAGCAGCATTTAGTGCATCATCTAAATGTGCATTACTTGCTTGAGCAAACTGTCCGATAATATCATTAGTATCCGAAGGATTAATGTTTGCTATCGAACTAGTGCCCTGCACCCAGTCACCAGCTATAAAATTATTTGATTGGTTTGACATGTATTAATAACAATTTAAGAAAAATATTAATTTTACTCTTTAATAGCTATTTATCAAGGTTTTAGCTGCTCATTATTTAAGTTGACCTTATCGAGTAACTGTCATAGAATAGTTATATTAAGGGAGTAGTAAGGATAAATTTTATGGCACACAATAATGAACGCCTTGGTAGGGATGCTAGAAGATCAGATAGATTAAAAGTCAAAATTAATATGCTTCCAACATTGAAGCGAAACCTACCTCTAACTGAACCAATGAGTGAAGAGCAAATAGAAAAGATGGATGATGCTTCCTTGTCAATTCTAGAGGATGTTGGGGTTGAATTTCATGATCCTATTGCTCTAGAGCATTGGAAAGAAGCTGGAGCAGATGTAGATGGTGAGCGTGTTCGCTTTGATAGAGGTCTAATACGCGAACTGATTGCGACAATTCCTGAAAGTATTACAATGAATGCTCGCGATTCAAAAAAATCTCTTGAAATAGGGGGCAACAACTCCATTTTTGTTCCAATGACTGGTGCGCCCTTTCTTACCGATCTAGAAAATAAAAGACGCATGCCAACACTGGATGATCTTGCTAATTTTCATAAGCTTTCTCATATGCTTCCAGCAATTCACTCAAGTGCTCATCATATTGTTGAGCCCATGGATCACGCCATATCACACAGACACCTTCGTATTACCTATTCATCAATGAAACACTCTGATAAAACTTTTATGGGCATGACAAGTAGTGGAAAAAATGCTGAAGATGTTATCGAAATGTGCAAGATTCTTTTTGGAGAAAAATACATAGACTCAAATCCAGTAGTTACAGGAAATATAAATGGAAATTCACCACTCGTTTGGGATCAAACTATGCTCTCAGCACTAAGAGTATTTTCAGCACACAATCAGCCTGTTTTATGCTCCCCATTTGTTCTTGGTGGAGCCAATACACCTGCAAGTGTTGCTCCAACAGTAGCTCAAGTTAATGCTGAAGCACTTTCAGCACTTGCCTATACTCAGGTGATTCGTAAAGGTGCACCCGCAATATATGGACATTACTTGGCAACTGTATCAATGCAATCTGGAGCACCAATGGCTGGAACACCTGAAATTTCATTAATGAATTTTATGATTGGACAAATGGCACGACATTATAAAGTCCCTTGGAGAAGTTCAAATACACTGGGTGGCTCAAAACTTTTTGATGCCCAATCAGGTTATGAGAGTGCCTCAACAATGATGGCAGTTCTTTTATCAGGAGCAAACTATATTTGGCATTCTGCAGGATGGAATGAAGCTGGAATGCATTGCTCAATGGCTAAATTTGTTGTTGATGCAGAGCAATGTGAAATGGGATACAGAATGGCTGAGGGAATTCGTTGGGATGATTTTAATGAAGGCTTGGCTGCAATTAGGGATGTTGGTCCAGGAGGGCATTATCTTGGACATGAACATACAATGGAAAATTTTCAAAGAGCCTTCTTTATGCCTAAATTATTTGACAATAACTCTATTGAACAGTGGCAAGCTGATGGCAGCAAAGACACAATTCAAAGAGGTCTTGAAACTGCTAAGAAATTATTAGATGACTACCAAGAGCCAAAACTAAGTGAGGATAAAGATGAAGAGCTTCTAGACTATATAGCCAGAAGAGAAATTTCAATTCCAACAATGGAGGCTCTAAATCAAGAATATTAAAACATGAAAAAAATTAAAGATTCTAAAATTGCCTTGATTACTGGAGCATGTGGTGGCATTGGTAAAGCGCTTGTTCATAAATATGCTAGTCAAAATATTACTCTTGCTCTTGCAGATAAGTCTCAAGATCAACTCGATAAACTTGTAAAAGAGATCCAAAAAAATGGTGGAACAGCTGTTGCTTTTCCAGGTGATCTTAGTGACAAGAATTATTGTGATAATTTAGTTAATAACGTTATGATGGAATTTAAAAAAATAGACATATTAGTAAATAATGCTGGCTTAATGAGACGAGGTGACATTACTAATACATCTGATGATGATTACGAGATGTCAATGGCTATTAATGTTGAGGCTCCATTTCGTATTGTTCGATCTATAATTCCGTTGATGTCAAATGCTGGTGGTGGTTCAATTGTAAATGTCTCATCATGCTGGGGTATAAATCCAGGTCCTAACCACCTAATTTACTGTACTACAAAAGCTGCTTTAGCCACTATGACGAAATGTTTGGGACGGGATCATGCTCATCAAAATATACGTATTAATGCCGTTTGTCCTAATGAGGTTAATACTCCTATGCTCAGAACTGGTTTCGAAATACGTGGTCTGGATTCTAATGATGCAATTAATGAATTAAACCAATCAGTTCCTATTGGTCATATAGCGGAGCCTGAAGAAATTGCAGATGTTATTACATTTTTAACTTCAAATGAAGCAAGATATATATGTGGTTCTCTAGTGGAGATTAATGGTGGAAAAGCGGTTTACTGATAAAGTTATCGTCATTACAGGGGCCTCTAGAGGTATTGGTTTGGCTTGTGCAAAACGCTTTGAGATGGAGGGGGCAAAAGTTTGCACTATTCAGCGCAGTAAATCTAAATTATTTGACTCATATGAATTTAACTTAAAACATGAACAAGAATGTTTAGAGAGTATTAGTACAATTTATAAAAAATATGGATATATTGATGTTCTGGTTAATAATGCAGGGATGATGGAGGAAGCATTAATCCAAGATACATCAATTGATAGTTGGAATAACACCCTCTCTTTAAATCTAACTGCGCCTTTTTTAATGAGCAAATTTGCTATGCCACATCTTATTAGGTCAAAGGGTTGCATAGTTAATATTGGCTCTATCGAGGGCATTGGAGCTAATCCAAAGCATGCTGCTTATTGTGCAAGTAAGGCTGGTCTTCATGGCCTTACAAGAGCAGTTGCAATCGATCATGGAATTGATGGTGTTCGCTGTAATGCAGTTGCACCTGGATGGATTGATACTAAACTCAATGAAGATTTTATTAATTCAATGCCAGATCCAAGTTCTTTTAAAGATAATATAGCTTCGATACACCCACTTAATAGAACTGGAAAAGTCGAAGAGGTAGCCGCTTTAGTCTCATGGCTTGCTTCCAATGAGTCAAGCTTCATAACTGGAGAGGTTTATACCATTGATGGGGGGCGCATGTCAAAAATTACCTTACCAAGTAATTAACAATGGCTAGTAATATTAAGATTCCTATAAATCCTGGAAGAACTGGCTGGAAAGAAATCCTTCCAACCAGAACAGTTAACCAAAATCTTTTGGATAATATCAATGCAGATTATTTAATTATTGGAGGTGGGTTTGCTGGCTTGTCAGCCGCTCGAAGACTAAATCAAATAGATGCAAGTGCAAAAATTGTTTTAGTTGAAGCCTGTGAAATTGGAGAGGGGCCTGCAGGAAGAAACTCTGGATTCATGATTGATCTTCCTCACAACTTAGCCTCTGATGATTATCTAGGAAGCCTCGAAAAAGATCGCGAACAAACCCTGATTAATCGCTCTGCAATTGAATTCGCTAAGAGAGCTTCAGAGGAATATGAAATGCCAGCTGAAGCGATACAACTTGTCGGTAAAACGAACGCAGCAGCATCAAAAAAGGGTATGAAATTCAATACTGATTATGCAAAACATCTAGACAAAACGAGTGAAGCTTACAAAATGCTCGATGCACAAGAAATGAAAAGTCTAACCGGCACCGACTACTATATAAATGGACTATGGACTCCAGGTACAGCAATGCTTCAGCCTGCACTTTATATCCAATCATTAGCAGATGGTATTTCTAAAAAATCAAATGTAGTCATCTATGAAAACTCACCAGTCATTGCACTAGAGGATGAAGGGCGTCATGATGGACTAAAGATTTGGAAAGCGAAAACCAACTATGGGTCAATTTCAAGTCCAAAAATTATATTAGCAGTTAACGGCATCGTTGAGCGTTTTGGTTATTTTAAAAATAGCTTAATGACAATTTTTACATACTCCTCATTAACAAGAGAATTAACCTTGGATGAATCTAATTCCCTAGGAGGCTCTCCTGAATGGGGATTAACTTCAGCAGATGCTATGGGTTCTTCTGTGAGGCGCATCTCTGGAATTGGTGGTGATAGAATTTTGGTAAGAAATAGGTGGTCATATAATCCAAGTATGGAGGCTAAAGATTCATTTATGAGCGCAGCAGCTAATAGTCATAATGAATCATTCAAAGCACGCTTTCCAATTCTCAAAAAAATGTCTATGGAATACTCCTGGGGAGGAAGACTTTGCCTTAGCCTTAATAATGTCTTTGCTCAAGGTGAAGTTGATGAAGGAGTTTATTCAGCTTGCTGCCAAAATGGTCTTGGAACTGCTAAAGGAACCGCTATTGGAATTATTACAGCTGAAAAAATAAGTGATGAAAAAAATAGCCTTATTCCAAACTTTAAAGATGAAGAATCTCCAAAAAAACTAATGCCAAAACCTCTTATGTGGGTTGGAGTTAGTAGCTATGTCCTCTGGAAAGAATTTATGGCAGGTAAAGAAAAATAATCTTATAAGAAATTAAGGGATAAGAACAAGTTTTCCAGTATATTTTTTTGATATAAAGTCTTTTTGGGCATTAACAATATCTTTAAGCAAGTAGCTTTTTGCAACTAGTGGTTTAATCTCATTTCTTTCGATATATCCAATTAAATTTTTGAAAACCTGTTCATCTTGAACAGTACAACCCATTAAGGTAAGATCTTTTAAATATAGTGTTCTAATATCAAGCTCTACGATTGGACCAGCTATAGCACCAGCAGTAGCATACCTAGAACCCCTTTTGAGAACTTCAAGCAGCTCACTCCATTGACTTCCAGCAACTAAATCAAGAACCACATCAATACTTTCAGCCTCCAGAGCTCCAGTAATACTCTCACCTCGGTTTATAACAATATCTGCGCCTATTTTTTGGACTTCAAGAGATTTTTCTTTGCTTGCAATTGCAATTACCTTAGCACCTCTTCTTTTTGCTAATTGAATCGCAGCAGATCCAACACCTCCAGAGGCTCCTGTAATTAATACAACTTCATCCTTTTTAACATTAGAGCGCTCCAAGAGATTCTCTGCAGTCGAGTATGCACAAGGAATTGTTGCTAACTCTAGATCACTCCAATCACTATCAATCTTGAAAGTCTCTTTGCTAAAAGCAACCATATATTGTGCAAAGGCTCCATCACACTCTGAACCCATTGTCCAACATTCATATGGCCTATAGTCAACTGCATATTGTTGCATAGTTCTAACTAAAACTCTCTCACCAACTCTATGAGCATCAACCTGATCACCAACCAAAACAATTTCACCACAACAATCAGCGCCTTGAATAATAGGAAAATTAAGAGGCACGCCCTCCCAACCACCATCCTTATAATGGCCATAGGAATCATTTAAATTAGTTTCGCCTGAAACTGACTTTGAATACCAAGCAGTACGAGTATTTATGTCGGTATTATTTAACCCAGCACCTAGGACTTTTATTAATACTTGATCAGACTTTGGATGAGGAATTTCAATATCATTTCGAAACTCAAGTACTTCAAATCCTCCATGACCAGTTGTTATAACTGCACTCATTGTATTTGGAATTGTATTCATAATATTTAGAGGAGTAATTCAGACTCAAAAGGGTAGTTAGTTAATAATTCATAACCATTATCAGTGACTAAAACCTGCTCCTCAAGCTTAACACCTGGACCTCCATCATAGCGACCAACATAGGTCTCAACACACATAACCATGCCAGGCTTTAAGATTCCATCAAAACTGTTCTCATTTAACTCCCAGCTAAATGGTATAGCAGGAAATTCATCACATAAGCCTACACCATGAAAAAGTACTGAGTAATGTCGAAATTCATCCTTTAAATACTCCTTAGAATTTAAAGTTAATTCCTTAAAAGTTGTACCTGGTTTTAATAACTCCATATTATTTTGTATTTGTTCATAACCCATAGTGTAAATTTCTTTTTGCTCATCAGTCGGCTTCCCATCACCACACAACCAAGTTCGAGACATGTCTGTGCAGTATCCATATGAGCCAACCAAGTCAGTATCAAAACCCATTAACTCTCCACTTAAAATGGGGCGTGATGAGCACTCTTGATACCAAGGGTTTGCTCTGGGTCCTGAGGCAAGTAATCTAGTTTCAATCCATTCTGCACCTCTAGAGACAGCCTCCATCTGAAAACGACTCCAAAGCTCTTGTTCAGTAATTCCAGGCTTAAAGTGATTTCGCATAAGCTCAATTGACTTTTCACATGCAAAAATAGACCGCTTCATAGCTTTTATCTCATCTTCTGATTTAATAAGCCTAGCAAGCTCCATCACTTCCTCTCCATTTTTCAACTTAAGGCCATTTATTTGAAGTTCATGAATGCCCTCGGGAGCACAATGATCTATTGCTAAGTTTTTGTTTCCTTTACCATATTCATTAACTATATCAACAATTTCAGATGCCCATATCTTAGCCCTCTCTTTGCTTTTATCTCCAGCAGTAAAGTATAAATAGGTGACTGCATGTCTGACTTCAGTAATTAAAGGATTGTGGTTTGATAGAAAATCATGGGCATCAAACTCAAAAATAATGACAGGACCATCCGTCATTACAAGTGCGTAACGAGCAGCGTTATGGGAGGTCCACAAAGACATATTTGTACTGTCTGTTGCGTAACGAATATTTAATGGATCGTAGAGAAGAATGCCAGCATAGTCATGCTCAACAAGTTTCTCTCGTACTCTTTTTAATCTATATTGTCTTATTTTTGTCATATCTGGGTTTGCCAAACCAGCCTCTAGCCATTCAGACTCAGCAAGCTCTCCGGGGCCTAATGCATGTTTATTTAGACTATAGATATCCTCTTCACCTTTTAGGTGAGAGCCTATTTTTGCATGGTGTCTTTTAGCTGATGTAAAACTCATTTAATAATCCTCAATGGTCATCTCATTTTAGATCCAGACGGATCATAAAGGGGCTCCATGACAATGGATGCCTCTTTGAACTCTCCCAATATCTCTACTTCAAGTTTTGCATTGGAGTCAATTAATTCAACTGGAAGATAGGTCATCGCAAGTGATTTTTTAACCGAATGTCCATAGCCCCCTGAAGTAATATAGGAAACACACTCCCCATTATGCATCACTGCCTCGTCACCACTGACATCGGTTTCAGTATCGATATGTATTACTGAAAGCTTTTTGCTTGGTCCATTCTTTTTCTCAATTAATGCTGCTTTTTTTCCTATAAAGTCTTTATCCCAGTCCACAAAGAAATCAAGTCCTGACTCCATTATTGTAAAGTCTGGCCTGAAGTCCATAGTCCATGCACCCCAACTTTTCTCAAGCCTCATAGACATCAAAGCTCTTC
>Ga0257106_1000073_pt1 | contig 59246 bp, 38 predicted proteins | sample LP_taG_3_FD_190177 | JGI IMG/M metagenome (GOLD analysis project Ga0257106, IMG submission 190177) | Marine microbial communities from Northeast Subartic Pacific Ocean, Canada - LP_J_2011_P26_10m | ecosystem: Environmental > Aquatic > Marine > Oceanic | place: Canada: Northeast Subartic Pacific...
CGGTCGCGTCCAAAAGTTTTCCTCTTCTAAAGGGTAATACGGCACGATGAGTTCCCCCAAAGCGCCTAAAACTTCACTCGCCAACTGTTCCACGGCGTCTTCGTCCGGGTCGCCGTAAAAGTGCGACATCTCCACAATCACCACCTCCGTCTTAAACGCGTTCATGAAACTCTTGATATCTTCTAAAACGGTCACCACGTCCACCCCGACTAACGAGTGGTGTATTTTCCACGTTTTCGTATCCGGTTGCCATCCGCACCTCAAATCCAAATACCTCGCCCCCGTTCTCAGTTGTTCGAATATCGTCTGTTTTTGCGTTTTCGCCCATCGAGCGACGAGTTTGTCGATCGGAATCCCAACTGTTTTGATGATTTTCGATATACTTTGTAGCCATTCCGGTATGCCTCTGCCGCTGGAATCCGGTTGGAATTTCGAGGTTAAGAAATACGAGCCGCTATCGTGCGTGCCAGGGAAGACGAGATTGACCGGTAAGAACTTTGCGTAATGTTCTGAATCCGATTGCCAGTTCGTTGACGAATACTTTGTTGCCAATCTCACCGCTTCTGAAAAATCCACGTCGAGATGATCATTTTGCGTCGTCATCATCACCGTAGACGGAATACTTCTCGAGTGTACCACTGGGAGCGGTCGTTGGAGGATCAAAACGCACATAAAAAGCACCACTACTTGGACAAAGAAGCGCGTTTTTCCCATGATGATTCAATCTGATTTTTTGTGACTCGTGCGTCAATCGTTCCACTCTAATGTACTGGATGCAACTCTCACGATCCTTCTCGTTTGCCCCGCGACGCGCAAGGTATAACTCTCGGTGTTCTCGAAACTCCCGACGAGTGAGCGAGCACTTCTTTTTCGCTCGTAAAACTCTGAAGCAACAGAACTACGAGTGATATTATTTATGGGGGGGAAACGAGAAACTAATAAAGTGTGGAGGAATAGGAAAAGGGGAACTTAATTGTCCGGATTTCTTTTTCTCTCGGAACCATCAGTTTTGGGTGCAAAATTTCGTCAAAAATGTGTCTGTGAAAGCAATAGATAATAGCGAGATATTCTTCTTGCTTCAGAGAAGAACAACTATTATCACGACGAATTGAGCTTATAGTATCGCGTAACAAAGGACCGTGCGTGTGTATTTTATACACATATACACAGAAAAAGTGGAAAGAGAGATCACGACAAGTTGTTTGGGAATTTCTGGCGGCTTAATAGATAAATTTGCATCACGAGAAGAACAACAACTCTTACCACGAGGACGAGAACGTATCATCACATCGTCTAATAAAGGAGTATATTTACTACTCAAAGTTTTAAGATGAAGATGCCAACGTACGACCAAAATCCAGGCAAGAAAGCGTACTCCGGATTTGGAAATCTGATGCTCGAAAAGATGGGGTGGAAAAACGGAGACGCGTTAGGCGTGAACCCATCGAAAGGCTTGAAAGAAGCCATTTCCGTGGATGCAAAAAACGATAGAGAAGGTGTCGGGAAAGAGAAAAAGGAGAGGTATAACTGGGAGGAGAAGTGGTGGGAAGGACACTTTAAATCCGCGGCGGAGAAATTCGCGCTGGCAGTCGTCAAAGGAGGAGGTAAAGGAGGAAAAGACGACGACGAGAGGAAGGGAAAAGGGAACACATCATCATCGTCGTCGTCGTCGGAGAGCGAAGATGAGTTCGAACGAAACATTCGCGAAATAACCTCTGGTAATAATGTGATGACGACAAAAGAAGAAGAACTTAAAGAAAAAGGCGACGACGGCGTGAAATACAACGGGTGCCAGAAAGAGCTCGAAGTCGCGAGGGAAATCGCGAGAGAACAGAGTTCGTTTCGAGGGAGGAAAGGAAAGTTGAAACGCATCGCCGGTTTCGAAGAAGCGCAGATGAACGCTTTGTTGAAGAAACGCGGTTTTAGCCGAGAAGAGACGATCATGAACACGAATTTAGAGATTAGGGAAATTAGAAAAGTGGAGGAGAAAGACGACGAAGAAGAAGAACAAAAAGAACAAGAAGAGAACACGAAGAAGAAGAGACGAAAGAATTTTGAAGAGAAGAAGAAAGGCGAGGCGTACGAAGGAAAACCGTCGGAAACGACGGAAAAATTTTCGTGGTGGCGCAACGCCGGATTTTCCTGGGGCGGTTTAGTCGGGAGTAAACGAGAGTTAGATCGAGACGTCGATATCAACGAGGATAATCACAAAGAGAATAATAATAATGGGTTCACGGAGGATAAGCAGGAGGATATATTCAACCAGGCGCACCAAATGGCCTCGGCGAAAGGGTCGAGACGCGGTTTAGGCGATAAGGCCAAGCTTGGGAAGGAGTTTACGGGGACCAAGAGGAGTTTTGACGAGGACGAAGAAAAAGAAGATTTTGAGAAGAAAAAGAGGAAGGAGGAGAAGAAGATGAAGAAGAAGAAAGAAAAGAAGAAAGAAAAGAACAAGAGTAAAACGAGAGACGAGGACAAAGTCGTCGAAAAGAAAAAGTCCTCGTCCAAGAAGAAGTCCAAGAAGACAAAGTAATAACGTTATTACTACACGTACTACGCGTTTAGAAAATTTAGCTCAATTTAGCCGCGATAGAAGAAGAAGACATTATTATTAGCGCTCGCAGACGACGAAAAAGATGATGATTGATTATTATTTATATACTATGATTAACCGTTTATCTAATGTTACAAGTTTAATTCTAATGCGCGGTACACTCAGCCCCTCGCTCTCTCCTCACCCTCTTTACTAACTACGGAAAGCCGATGAAAATTCTTTCGATTTTACCCCTTTTCCTGTAAGTATCCGTGTCCTCTCGCGCGTTCTCTCTCTAATTCTTTGCCCCGTCCTCCTTATACTTCTTCTGCAACAACTTTCGATACTCTTCTTGATTCGACCACAACCCCGCCGCGTGCGTATTCAGCGGCGAATCGTTATTCGGCTCTCCCAACAAACTCTGAATGGACAACAAAATCGTCCTCACGTTATACGCCGGCGACCACTGCTCTTTCAAAATATCCAAGCAAATGTTCCCGAACTGATCGACGTTCGGATGGAAACACGGGGTGGAAAATTTCACCACCGGCGCTTTAAACGGGTACTCGTTCGCGAACGATAACGTTAAGGAGTACTTCATGTTTTCGTACACCGTCCCTTTGGCGCCTTCGATCGTCCCGACCCAGCTAAAGATGTTGTCCCCATCTGGGAACGCGGAGATGCCGCTGTCCGAGGAGGTCATCAAGGACATCAGCTCCGTTTGTAATCTGTTTTTATATGTAATAGTTTTATTAAAAGAGTTTCAGCATGGTTTAGTCGTCTGGCGTTTTTAAAGGTTTTCCATACTTTTGACATCCATCCAAAAGGGGTAACCAAAGCAAAAAAGATAACAAAAAACCGAGAAAAGCAACCACTTTACGGGAAAGAAGAAGAAAATTTGCTCCGCGCTTTCTCTCGGAAACGGGACGAAACGTTTCACATGCGAAAAAGAATTTACCTTCTGGCCACGCTGGCGCTATCCGAGCTGGAATTTTGGCTCTTATCTGATTTTGCCGTCGGCGAACCGACGGCGTGTTGCCGTTGCGTCGCGCTGGACATCTTCGATGATGATTCTCGTTACGATTTTTCTCTGGTTGTTCTCGTTAGAAGGTCAACTTTCACGCGCGAATTGATGAAATGATTTCTCGTGATACGCGCGCTCTTGCGAAAGATATGTGCTCAAAATCAATCACAAATTCAAATATGCGTTCACGGTACAGCGCACAAATTGAATAATTATTAGATTCGAGAGAGTTTATCTTGGTCTCGTCGTCTGCTTCTTGCTAAAAGAAATGCGCTAAAATGTGTGGACAAATTTGTGGTGGTTTTTAGCTTGGACGAATTTTTTTGCAAAAGATTACAAAATGAAAGAGGAGACAAAATTTATCACAACGAACACATACTTTTCGCATACTCCTTTCGCCGCCGAAAAAAAGCTACCGCTGCGAATACTACTGCCGAAAAGCTGCTTTAAGAACTATCTCTCGCTCTTACGCGGTGCGCAAACAAGAGACCTCGCAATCAGAGGTACCGGTCAACCCGCCAAAGGCGAGCAAGTATTCTCCGGATTGACACGGGATCGTGGTTAACGTCATGCCTTCTTTACCGGTTAACGAGGAGGATTCGACAAGGAGAGACCAGGAGAGTTTTGGCGGAGAAGAGGAAGAGTTATTGTTGCTGTTGTCGTTATTGTCGTCGTTATTATCGTCGTCGTTCTTCTTCTTCTTCTTCTTCTTCTCGGAGAACTCGGAGAAGAGCTCGGAGCAATCCAGCGAAAGCGTTTCGAGCAACGCGGATTGATTATCGCCGCCGCCGCAGATGAACATTTTGGTGCCGTCTTCGGACATAGTCGCGCAGTGACCGGCTCGTGGGGCTATTTTAATGAGCTTTTTATCGTCGTCGTCGGAGATTTCAGAGGCGAATTTTATCCATTGGTACGCGCGCGTATCGAAACAGTGCACGTCCGTATCGCTCAAGACGTTCCCGGCTGCGCCGCCGAATACGAGAAGGAAACGGCCGCATCTTCCCGCGACGTGAGATCCTCTCGCCGTAGGTGGTGTGCACGGAACGTATGATTTTGAACGAGACGATTTTTCGCTCTCCTCTCCTTCCGCTTTAGTAGTAGTAGTAGTGAGTATCTGTCGCCACGTTTTCGTAATCAACGAAAACTCCCACAAATCGTTCAAAGGAACAAATTTCACGTTCTTCTTCGCGTCTCCAACGGACATGCCTCCGAAGACGTACACCACGTCGTCAGTTTCAAACAACGTCGCCGTGTGTCCCGTTCTCGCGCACGGTAAATCGGAAGATCCGCTAGATCCAACCGCCGCGACGTGTTGCCATTTTAACTCGTTCAGCTTTCCTCCGATGTCCGATAAATCCAACTTGGAAACCGTCATCATCATCTTCTTCTCGAAGATATTAGTACTGTTGTTACTGTTGTTGCTATCACTATTCGTATTCGTCGTCACCAACAGCGCGTCTTCGTCGCTCTTCGTGCCGATGCCTCGAAACAAGTAAATCTCTCCATCCGCGGTGGCAATCGAAGCCGCGTCCGCGCACGGCGACCCCGGCCACTTCAACTCTTTCCTCTTCCACCTTAACTCCATCAAATCCAACGCCCAACAATCGCTCAACAATCGTCCGTCTTTATTTCCGTGCGAAATAATCAACTCTTCGCCTACTTTATGCGCTATGTGTCCGAATCTTTTCTGCGGGAATCGTTGGCGCGTGGTCGTTTCTAACTTCTTTTCTCTGCTGCTATTATTATTACTACTCTCGTTCTCGTTCGCCGCCAAGGTTCTTTTCTTCATCGGCTGCGCGACAATCGTCCTCCACTCGTTCTTTTCCGGCATCTTACTCTCCAACGCGAACCTACTCTTCCCTCCTCTTCCTTTCCGCGGACTACTACTACTCCTCTCGCCTCCGTTTCCGCTAAATATCACCGATCCGAACGTCCGTATTCCCTCCCTCTCCGAAGACGACGACGACGTCGTCGTCCCCGTCCCCGTCGGAGGTACTAATAGCCGCATCCCAACCTGTAAATAATACTCCTCCGAGGATTCGTCCGCCATCGATAACATCTTCGCCTTCTCTTCGTAAGTGCAGTTTTCGGTCATCAACTGCCACCAGTTTTGGTTGAAGTTTTCAACCTCTTCGCAATACTTCTCCATGGCGACGATTGCGGGCATATTTGAGACCATTTTCCACGCCTCGTATCGTAAAACGCTTTCTGGGTCGACGAGTCGTTGCCAAAACGTGGGTTTGAGTAGTTCCTCCTTCTCTCTTACTCCTCCAGATCGGGTCGCTTGTTCGTGCAACGCGTAGAGTAAAAGTCTGGAATCTTCGGTGATGCCTTTGGCGTTTGGAGGCGGGTGGTCAGAAAACGCCGAGCAGAGGTAGAACTTTTCCGGGCAGTGGAGGAACAGATCGTTTTCGTGCCTTCGTTGGTGACGTTGACGACCATTTGGTTCCTCCATCTTATTCCTCTTTATGATGCTAAACAACGCGTAAAAATGAAGCAAAGTGCTCCATTTTTACGCGCAAAATTCATATCTCAAAACAAAGATTACGATGATGATTTCGACGCAAACGACGTGCAAAAGCTTCACAGCGAGCGCATCGAAGTCGAAATCAAAAGTATCGTCGAAATTTGCGTCGTTTACACCGATGAAAATGTCGCAGTGCTGTCCTTGTTTCCGATTTCGAAATCATCATTTTCTCATCACGGAACGGGGAAGGAATACAGTTAAGCGGAACAGGAGTACGATTCTTCTTTGTGCACAAAGTGCGACGACGAAAACCCCTCAAAGTGACGACAAAAGCGAGAGTAATAATACCAAGAGTAAAAATATCGTATCTTTCCGCCCGTGCATCGACATCCACCTCGGAAAGGTGAAACAAATCGTCGGCTCGAGCTTACGAGACGAAAGCTCCGTCGACGAGGAGAAACCTGAGACGAACTTTGAAACCGACGTGAAATCGAGCGAATTCGCGGAGATGTACAAACGGGATAACATCTACGGCGGACACGCGATATTGTTGAGCAAAGATTTGGAGACGAAAGAAGCGGCTTTAGAAGCGACGCGAGCGTTTCCCGGCGGGTTACAGATTGGCGGCGGCGTCACCGCGGAGACGGCGTTGGAGTATCTCGAGAACGGAGCGAGTCACGTGATCGTGACGAGTTACGTGTTTCACGACGGCAAGTTAGACGAGGAGAAATTGGAGAAATTAATAAGAGTAATTGGGAAGGAACGGTTGGTGTTAGATTTGAGCTGTCGACGGGACGAAAAAGATGGGAACAAGTATAAAGTGGTCACCGATCGATGGCAAAAATGGACCGACGTGTGCGTCGACGAGAAAACTTTAGCGCGGCTGAGCGAGAAGTGCGACGAGTTTCTCGTCCACGGCGTGGACGTGGAAGGGAAAAAAATGGGTTTGGATTTAGATTTAGTGGAGTTGTTGGGGAAATATTGCTCGATTCCAGTCACTTACGCCGGAGGGGCGAGATCGATCGAGGATTTAGAGCTCGTGAAAACGTACGGACAGAATCGAGTGGACGTGACCATCGGTTCCGCCTTGGATTGTTTCGGAGGGAGTTTGAAGTACGCGGACGTGATTGATTGGCACAATAAGCAACGTTTGGTTCTTAAGTAGTAGTTGTAGCAGCATAGTAGCGTATATAATACGTGAGTACCAGTATCATCATGTGTCCGTAAATGTAGTAGTAGGTACTTAAAAAATCTTCGTCGTCGTCTTCTTCTCTCTGAACGCTACCGACGAAACATCATCCATCAGTGCAAACGAAACATCGGCTTCGTCAACGCCTCCATGCTCGCCCCGGGTGAAAACTCCGGCGCGCCGTGCAACAACTCCAACGCGACGAGTCTGTGATACACGTCCGTCAACGCTTCTGGGTCCAAAAACAAACTCCCGCAGTGCGCTAAAATCATCCGCATGTCTTTCTCAATCGGCGCGAACCGCTTCGAACGCAAACGCATTAAAAAGTCATTCACGAGGAGTTGACAGTAATGCACTCTTTGGAAGTGTGGGGATTCGACCGAGGCGCCGCCGCCCCATTCGATTTTCCACGGTGGTTTCCCGACCCACGAACCGACGCCTTCTTTTAATGAGAAACGTATCACATCGGCTTCTCGTTTCGCCAAAACGGCTATTTTTTTACCGCCTTTTATTTGTACGGCGCGTTCGAGGTATTGCATCGCTTGGCCCCAGTAGTGGTTATTTCCTACGAAGTCGTCGTCGTCGCTGTCGCTGTCTTCGTCGGTGGTATAGGATGTTTGTGTTGCGAGTGCACCACCAATTTCTTCCGTGTTTTTCTCCTTTACTTTATTATGAGCTCCATCGACGTCGGCGTCGGCGATTGAAGAAGAAACTCCTTCGTACTCCTTCGCCCTCGGATTTCTCGCGAGTTTCTCGCGTACTCTTCGTAAACTCTCCTCCATCACTTTCTTCGTCTTCTTCCCGTCTAAATCTCGCATCAGTTTTGCCTCGTCTTGGACTCTTCCACCTTTTCCAATTCCTTTTGGTGCAGTCGTGATCGTTTCTTCTTCGTCCATGTGCAAATCGAACCAAAAGACGACGGCGTTCAAGTAGCCGCTCGCGACGGTTTCTAACTTGATCACGGTTTCGCGACCTTTCTGTTTCATCGAGTTATCGAAGAAGAATTCGAACACTTTTTTCGGTTTCGTCAATCTTCGGTGTTTCACGTTTTCCATTTCAACCGGTTCGTATTTCGAATCCCAGCGGTATTTGTTTTGCGCGGACATGTCGAACCCATCGATTTCAGTCGTGTACGCCTCGACGCCCATGGCGTATATCGTCGCCGCGGCAGGCACGACGACGGATCCGACGTTCGCGACTTTACGTCGCGCTTCTTCGATCATGTACAACACGTGTTCGCCGGTTAAGCCGCAATCGAACAAGTCGACGACGATCATGTTGCACCCTTCGTGTGGACCGTGAATGCCGCGTTCGAGTAAAGCGGCGTCTTTGCAAATCACGTTGACGTTTCGCGAGAGGTTGTTTTGGGCCACGTTTCGGCGAGTGCACGTGGCGAGAGATGGAAGCATTTCGCAGGAGATCACCGTGTCCGCGTCCGCGCGAGCAGCCATCATCGCTAATAAACCAGATCCGGAACCAATATCGAGAACGTTCGCGTATCCTTCGCGATTTTTTAAGAATTTTATCTGTCGTTGAATCGCCGCGTCGTACGCCCTCGCTCGGCGTTCGTCCGCTAAAATCGAAAACTGATACTTTGGAAAACTCGCATCTTTCTTCATCATGTGCATGTAATCCGCGTCTTCGACGGTAAATTGCATGGCGACCGTGTTGTGCGAACATTTGATCGGAACGACGTGGTTCGCGTACGATTTGATCTCGCCGTCGAGGTAGAAAAGTGAAGGCGTTAAACTCGATACGACGACGTTCTCATGATCATCATCGTCGGCAAACTCCTCTTCATTCGTAACTCCTCTGGTCGATATCTTCACGTCCTCGATCAAGTGTAGTTCGTACCAGAACAAAACGGCGTTAAACGTCCCGTCTTTCGTAAACTCGAAATCGATAAACTTTTGATCGCTCGCCTCGGGCGGATTTCCGAGATCAAAGTGCCAAATTTCCTTCGGTTTCGAGAGCGCTCTGTAGGAGTCCGGATCAATCGGGACACCGGACGAGTACGTCGGGTGCGAACGGTATAAATCCATCGCGGAAACGTCTAACCCGCAAACTTTTTTTGATTTAATCTCGATCGCTTGCGCGAACACGGTCGCGGACGACGGTAAGACGAGAGCGTCCGGCAAGAGTAAATTTTGCAAACAGTGCTTCGTCGACGGGATTAAACCGGAGGAGAGTAATCCGTCGTCGATGATATCGTTCAAAAACAAGTTGCAATACACCGGAACGTCCGCGAGTAAGGATAAATCGGTTGGCCTTTTATAAATCACTTTCACTTGATCGTCGCAGAATCCGTTGTTCAACAAGTTTTCTTTACACGCCATGGCTTGGTACAACCATCTCTCGCACGCGGTGACGTGGTGCGCGCCTTTGTCGAGTAAGTGCATGGTCATCAACCCGGCACCACATCCGAGATGTAACGCTCGAACGTCTTTATTTTCATTTTGGAGTTTTTTGATCGCAATCTCGATCGCTTTAGAGTATTGTTTGCGTCTCACCGTATCTTCCAAGTATTTGAAATGTCTCTTCGGTATCGCGATATCGGCTTGAACCGTCATGTAATTATACGTATCTTTCAAATGGTAATCATTTTCCGCTTGGAACGGCGTTAAAAGCTGCGTCGGGAGCATATCTTTCGGATGCACGCGGTGTAACGGACTCGCGTACGGTAAATTCGTCAGTCGTTCTTGTTGATGTTTCTTTTCTGGCGCTGGTAAGCACTGGAACGTCTCTCGATTTTTGACGAAGCCTTTCCCGTTGTGCAAATCCGCCAAGACGGCGACGACGGCTTCTTCCAAACCTCTTTTCAACTCCTCGTCTTTAGGGGAAAATTCGAGCCCGGTTTCGAAGACTGATTTTGCTAATCGGTGCATGCGCAAACCCATCAACGCGAACCCTTTTCTAGCGTACCCTTTGACGAACACGTTCAAGACTTGACCGCCGGCGGATTGCGTTCGATAGTATCTCTCGTTCGCTAAATCTTGCGATTTATTCGCGTCCCACAACGCCTCTTCGAACAAACCCAAGTTCAAATACGCCACCGCACGATTCGAGTGACACACGTGCATCAACTCGTGCGTTAAGTTATTCTCGTACGCTTTTCGAAACACTTTCGCGTACTTTGCAATCGCTTCGATGTCGTCGTCTTTTTTTAACGCTTCCACCGCTTCGTTGTTCAACGCGACGATGGATTTCGATTTAAACTTTTGATCAGATTTAAACTCCTTATCGCGTTGGCGAATAATCATCAGACGTAGTTTTGTTTGTCTCTCGTGCTCGTCTTTTGTTTTCGGACCGGAGTTTGGGTAGTACTCTTTGTCGTGTTCTTCGTTCGAATCGGACGATGATGATGATCTCACAAAATCACCACTTTGACCACCACCTTTTGAATCGGTGTTCAAGGTGTCGTCCAACTTCTCGTACTCTTCCAATTCCTCCTCTGAAACCGAAGAATCGTCCTCTGAATCGTCGCCTTCACGCTCTTCATCTTCTTCTTCTTCTTCTTCCTTTGAAAATCTCGCCTTCATTACACGCGTCTTCTCGCCTTCTTCTTTTTCGTAATTTTCCTCGTCCGAATCTCGCTCTGGAAACGCAAACTCATCATCTCCGTCTTTCGAGGAAGAAGAAGACACGAAGAACTTGTCTTCTCCACCCATGCCGAAACTTAAACTCCTTTTCTCCTCTGAACTGTACATAAACTCTCTCTGAACAAAAACGAAAGAGTTTAATGAGAGCCGTTTTTCTAACGCATTTCACATCCTTTTTCAACACCCGAAGCACAGAACAAAGAAAAAAAAATCGAAGCGTTTTTTTAAAAGTAACCCTAAACCGTGATCCCACTAAAAATCAGTGCTTTTTATTCAAACGAACCGCTTTATTTTATCCCATTTTTTATACGCACCACCACTTCTCTAAAGACGATCGGACGAGTGATACGATTAAATCTCGTCATCAAAAGAGCCGCTTTTAGTAGCAGCGCTCGAGTGATGTCGTTTTCGTCGTTTATTCTTTGTGTCGACCGCGTTTTTATACGCGCAAAAACATCATCAAAAGGAAAACAAAGGCAACATTATACCCCTAAAAACGGGGCTCAGAGCGCACACGTTAAATATACCCGTGAGAAACAAAAACAACGCTCAACTTCTTTACCACGCGCGATTCGAAGACCAGATCGAGAAGAAAACAGAACTTTCGATAACGAGGACGAAGACGACGATGAAATTTCCTACGAAGGTGGATTCTCGTGCGATATTTCCGGCTCGTACGATGATGGGAGGCCAGAGGACAACTCCTCCATGCGATCGAACCGCGACGGCTCGCTCGTGGCGAAGAAACACGTGTTGGACAATTGTCGAACGACGCTTGATTTTAAGACGAAAATTATATGCACGTTAGGCCCTTCGTCGAGGACGGTCGAGCAGTTGGAGAATTTGTTACAAACCGGGATGTCGGTCGCTCGATTTAACTTTTCGCACGGCACGCACGAGTACCATCAGGAAACGCTGGACAATTTGAAGAAAGCGACGGAGAATACCGGGTTGATGTGCGCGGTTTTTTTGGACACGAAAGGACCGGAAATAAGGACGGGGATGTTAGAAAACGGAGAACCGGTACAGTTGCATCAAGGGGAGGAGTTAATTCTAACCACCGATTACGAGGTGAAAGGAAACGCGAAGAAGATCGCGGTGTCTTACCCGGATCTCGCCAAGGACGTGAAACGAGGGAGTAAGATTTTGTGCGCGGACGGGTCGATTACTTTGAAAGTTCTCGACACGGACGTTCGAAAAGGAGAGGTTGTGTGCAGGTGCGAAAACTCAGCCATGCTTGGCGAACGGAAAAACATGAATTTACCGAGAGTGAACGTAAACTTACCGACGATAACGGAAAAAGATAAAGACGACATTTTGAATTGGGGGGTGAAGAATAACGTAGATTTCATCGCCGCTTCCTTCGTTAGAAAAGGATCGGACATCGACGTCATACGTGACGTGGTTGGGGAAACGCCGGGGAGGAAAATCGGAATCATCGCGAAAGTGGAAAACATGGAAGGTTTAGATAATTTTGAGGACATCGTGAACAAATCGGACGGCGTGATGGTCGCTCGAGGGGATTTGGGGATGGAGATTCGCATGGAGCAAATTTTCTTGGCGCAAAAAAGAATGATTCGAAGGTGTAACGAAGCCGGGAAACCGGTCATTACCGCGACGCAAATGTTAGAGTCCATGACGGGCGCGCCGAGACCGACGAGAGCGGAAGCGACGGACGTCGCCAACGCCGTCATCGACGGCACCGATTGCGTCATGCTTTCCGGGGAAACTGCGGCGGGGAAGTACCCGTTGGACGCGGTATCTGCCATGGCAGATATTTGTGGCGAAGCGGAAGCGTTCCAGGCGAACGGGGCGGCTGATGGGAGTCGTTCACCGCAACCGTTGGGTTTCGGCATGCACACGTCCTCGAAACCTTTTCTGCGATTCTCGTGGCACGTGCCTTCGTTGGAATCCGTCGCCGCGGCGAGCGCGCAAACTGCGGATGAAATCGGCGCGAAAGTCATCATCACGTTATCGAAATCCGGGAACACCTCGCGATTAATCGCGAAATACCGACCAAACTGTCCAATCGTGGCCGTGGCGATTTGTCGACCGAACCACGATCACGGCAACAGCGCTCGGCGTTTGTTGCTTTCCCGCGGCGTCGTTCCGATCATGGAGAAGATGGAATGGAGAGGCGAGACGGCGTTACCGCAAGAGGTGTTATCGAATGCGATTTTGTACGCCAGAGATCACATGAAGATTGTAAAAACTGGAGATTTAGTCGTCGGCGTCCATCGATTACACGGCGATCCGTTGATGAAAGTCGTCGAGGTTCTGTAGTCATTATTAATACTTTTGAGTTTGAGTCACGAAAAGAGAGAGAGTGAGAGAGAGAGGGAGAGTGAGAGAGAAGGGTTATTTATTATCATCGTATGTAGGAGAGAGTAAGAGTCATCGTCAAAAGAAAGAGCAAAGAGAAGAGAGAAAAAGCGAAAGAAACATGTATTGCTGCAAAATATTTCACAACGGGCACAGAAGAGTACAACAAACAAAAGAAGAGAAAAACAACAACAACAAATACAACAAAAATGTATGCAAAAGCGCGCGCTGTAAGAAGAAACGCCAGGCTGCCCGATGTTGTGAAAAGATAATTGAAATATTTTAATACCGTAGTATTTTAACTAATAATATAAAAATTCAAAGAAGCGTTACGGAAACTTCGTCAATACTGGTTCTGCGTACTCGCTCGAATCGATCGGATGCGCGTCTCTTCGTTGGAAAATGGTGAACGAGTTCTGAAACAGTTTGTGCGGTTCTAAAAATGACATGATTTCGAACACGCCGTATTCAGATGTGGTTCCGTCTGTTTTTTTACCTCCGTTTCGAGCCAACATGCGCATTTTTTCCAACCACTCTCGGGATAAACTATTCGTCAGCGTCGAGTGCACCGCGACGTACCCGCCCGGTTTAACGCGAAACCAAAAGTTCTTCAAAAACGTCTCTATTCTATTCGCCGCGCCTAAATCTATCCATAAGAAATCAAACTGAACGCCCGGGGCTAACGTGGCGGATAAGTCTGGATTGAATGCGTCGGCTTCGTGTACGACTAAAAAGTTGTTTTCTTCATCGTCGTCGTTCAACTCTTCCGAGCACTCTTTGACCAAGTGCGCCGTCGTATGAGCGTGCGCCATGTTGTCCACGACGTGTAACTGCGGCGTGTACGTCTCTCTGCTTTTCCTTTTTTCACTCTTTCTGCTAAAATATGCCTCATTCGACCACGGCGTGTCCTTGCCGTTCGGGTCCTCGTTTCTCACGACGCACGAGTGTTCCTCCCGCATGCGCTCGTACACCTCGATCTCCTTTTTGTTATCTCGCAACGCTTGCATCAAATACACGGACGTGTACCCGGCGCCAATCTCTAACACGTTCTCTGGTTTCGTAAACCTACAAAACTGGTACAAAAACGGACCCATATTCTCCGCGCCCATGTGCATGTCGTATAAACGCTTCGTTTTTGCGAGGAATGTCTTTGAATATAACCGCGAAATTGTCATCGTCCTCGTATCTTTTTTCTTAGAATCTTCCTTTTCCACCTCGTTAAAGTTCCGTTTTCTCGTCATCAATTCTTTCGTCGTTTCCTCGAGTATCTTTTCCGCGTATTTCTTCTCTCCGAAGCAGAACTCCTCCGCGATGAATTCGATGACTTCTTTTTGCGCGCATTCTTCTTCGTTGTCTTTGTCTTCTTCTCTGTTGTCTTCTTCTTTTACTTCCGACGAAGACATCCTTAACTTATCCATCATCACATTTTCCAAATCCAAAACAGTTCTCACGTCTCGTTCTTCGAACGCATCCAGCAGGTATAAACAGTCCAGTTTTTTGAGCACGTCAGAAATTTTCATCGTCCTTTCTGGCACAGACGAGGACAACTTCTGTTGGTTTTGATTCGTCGTCGCCTCATCATCTCTCTTCATCTCTGAGAAACGCTCTTTGTGAGGCATTGACTCTTGAGTTTTTCCCCCTAAAATTCAAAAATCGAACTTCAGAATAAAACACAGACCGATTGAAAAACTTCACATCACTGTTACTATAGTATTATTCGTTGATCTCCTCCAAAAACTGTGCGATTTGGAAAACTTCAAACGCGAACGTTAGTTGGAACTGTTCGCTCGATACGTTTCGAGTCGTTTGAGATATCATCCAGAGAGCGAGGGGTGTAATCGTACACCGAAGAAAGAGACTGGGGAATTTACTCTCTGCGAGTAAAATTCAAAAATCAAACACCTCTGTGTTGTGTTGTTATAAACACGCCGCTGCGCGAGAAAGAGAGAGAGAGAGAAAGAGAGAGAGAGAGAGACGCGTGAGTTAGTATCCCTCTCGTCGCCTTTTTTCCTTTCCCTCCTCGTTTTCGTCAATAAGAAGAAGAATCGAAGAAGACAAAGAGAGATGCTATAAAAATGAAACGAGCGCGAGAGGACAGCCTTCTTGTTTTAGTTGAGACTGCTAAGAAACGCAAATCCAAACGCGTCAAAGTTGTCGCGCAAAAGTTGATCACTTTTTACTACCTTCTCAAGAAAAAGACTTGAAGAGAGAGCAGCATGAAAAGCAGCGGAAGCGGAAAGAAAAAGAGCGCGACGAAAAGCAGCGCGACGACCATCGGAGACTTCTTTCCTTTAAAGAAAAGCACTACTAAGAATAAAAGAAACAAAGACGAGCAAGAAAGGTCAGGTAAAAAAAAATTGAAGAAGAACGAAAGCGCGTTGCGAACATGTCCAATATGCACGAAGGATTTTCACTGGACCTTGATCGATGTGCACGCGTCGGAGTGCGTTGGAGGAGGAGATTTAATCGTCGACGATTTTGAGAAGAAGAAGAGCAGTTTTAGTCGTTCATCTTCGAAAGAAGAAGACAAAGAAGAGAAGGAGACGAGTTTTGAGTCGCCGGAAAAGAAGAAGAAGAAGATGAACGAAAATGACTGCAATACTAACGCGTTTACGACGCTCATACAGAATCAGCGATTGTCCGAGTGTCAGAAGTATTTGGTTCTGAGTTTCGATGAAGAGGAAAAATGGAACGTGGCGTTTGAAAAGAGTGTTTTTGTCGACAAAGCTTTATTCAGCGGCGCAACCGCGCTGAAAGAAATCGAGCGAGGCGGGATCAAATGCAAGACAACTTTGACGGTTTCGATAAACGGAATTGATAATAATCGCACTTTTATCGACGACGAGGATAAAAACAACACCACCACAAGTATTCGTGCGACGTATACCAACCATCGGTTATCACAATCCGTGTTGACATCGGCGTTGCAAAAAAACGTGAGAAGAAAACGCGTCGGTCCGACGTATCGAGTGGCCAAAGCTATGACGCGGAGGAACGATACGTTCATGCAGTGCGTGAGAAGATTAATGATTATATCCATAGAAGATGGAACTTTACATCCGGATTTACCGTTCTTAGCGTGGTTGATGATTGCGCTGTCGAAAAACTTTGTCGCTTCGACGAGAATCAAAGAGGAGGTGTGCCGAATAGCGAGCGAGCTCGCCGCGCAGGAGTTTCGCGACGATGGAACAACACTCGTAGAAAAAGAAGTGAAAGAGGTGAAAAACGACGACTCAGACGACGATGTCGACGTTTTACCGTCTCTTTCCTCCATCCAAGAAAAGTTTGGCTCGAACAGCGAAGAAACGCTTTTGATTGCGTCCTTGATCGTACGCGCGCAGTTTGGCGGCATGGAAGGCGACGTGAAAATGCTCAAGAACTTTATTCGCGTTTGGGTGCGAAGATTCGAATCTATAGATTCGTTACTTTGGATGGATAAAATTAAAAGCAACAGTCCTCGATTAGATTCGACGCTTCTCAAAGAGATGTCTGCGCATCCGTTTGTGAAATTTGACATCCCGTTGGAAGCGATTGACTTTCACGTTTCGGATATCATCGAACACTGCGTCTCCGATATCTCAAGCGAGGAGTTTCAAAACATACGGAAAGCGGTAATAAATACGTCGTTCAAAAATGAAGAAGGCGACATTGATTTATTCAGAGCTCAAGAACTCGCTCAAAGCGCGATGTGGTATTGCTCGTCCGGCGTGAACGAGAAGGCGTTGTGGCACCCCAAAAAAATGGAGGAAGACGAGTCGACGAGAAAAAGAAAACAGTTGGAACCGATTTTCAAATCGTACGCGAAGAAGGCGTGCGCGTTTGCCGTGAAAGCCATCGGAGAACGGTTCGATCTGTACAAACAACAATAGTATATATAGTTTTTTAGCAGCGTGTAAAATGTAAAGTAGAGCAGAGCGATCAAAATATGTTGTTTGTATCTCTTTCACATCGTCGTGTAAAAATTAAAACTCGTCGTGATAATCGTGATAATCGTCCTCGCTCGTCATCGCCGTGGAGTAAAACATCATCTTATTCTTTAAAATTTCCACCAAACTCAGACCGCCGTCTTTATTCTCGTCCGCGTCGTCGACTAAGCTCCCGCTTTGGTCTCTCGCGTGATCGTCGTTGGTCGGATGTAATTTTTTGTAACTCGCCTCGTCCGCGTGTAACTCGTGCGAGGTGACTAACCCGTCTTTATCTTTATCTAATCGAGCAAACAGCGCTAAGGCTCGCACGCGCATAACACTTTCATCGTACGCGTCGTTGTTGTTGCTACCCTCTTCGTTGCTATTCGTTTTATCATCGCTCCCAACAGGTTCCTCTTCGACTTCGTCCACTTGGTGAAACAAACTTTCGTAGAATTCTGTGAAATTCAACTTCTCGTCCATATTCGTGTCGTGATCCCGAATCGTCTCCGCGACCAGATGCTTCCCAATCTCCGACCCTCTTTTCCCTTCCTCTGGATGTATGAAGTAAAAAAATTCCGTCCTGTTCAACTTCCCATCTTTATCGGTATCCGTCAACTCGAACACTTTCCTCGCGTTGCGTATCCATCGAACGTTGTACTCCTCCATTTCCTTCTCGGTCCCGTTCCCGGCTACGTCGACATCGAAATCATCCTCCAAATATTCTTTCAAAGTCACGAACCCGTCGTGGTCGTTATCCGTGACGTCGAATTCGTGTTCTGCTCGGTTTTCCGAGTGGTTCCTCGCCTGCGCGTAGTGCCAAATTCTGAGCTCTTCTCGCGAGACGAGTCCGTTTTGGTCCAAATCGATTAAAGGGAAGATTTCTTCCAATCGTTTGGTGACGTTAAAATCGTGGTACCGGTCGTAATCGTGATAGTCGCTGTCGAAATCTTCGTTTTCCCAGCGGTTGTGCTCGTCGTACTCATCGTCGTTGTCGTGAGCTTCCACGTCGCCGCCGAAAGAATGATCTTTTTGCGAGTTTGATTTTGTCTCCGGCGGCGTTTTGCTAAAAAACGACCGTCTCGCTTCCGTCGTTTTCGTCATTTTCATCAAAGAAGAGAAAAAGAAGACAAAGAAGAAAAAGATTAAAAACGAAGAAGAAAAACGTTCTCCTCGGCAGAAAGAGCGGCGCTCTCTCGTCGTTTCTGCTCTCGTTCGCGTTCTGCTTTTCATCGTCGTCTGCAAGTGATTGTGTGTGTGTGTAGAAAGAGAGAGAGAAAGAGAAGAAATTTGTCGCGTTTTTTTCTGTGCAAAATTTAGACCAAAAATGAAGCAAAAAAGCATGTACTTTTTCCAAGGCAAAAAGGGGATGAAACAGACCAGTAGCATCATATCTATTACATCGTTACACAAAAAATCAAACAATGGGGGAAAACAAAAACGCGATGCCGATTTTACGGAAACGGCAACTCAAGAGAAGACTTTTATGTTGCGCGGTCTTGTTTTTGATCTCGTTCGTATACGCGTGGAAAAATCGATCGATCGATGAAGATTTTGACGATGATGACGATGGATTGATGATGAAAAATGCGAACGACGACGGGAAGAAGAAGAGTTTACGAAGCAGAGGAAGAGGAAATGATGATATAGATGATGATATAGATGATGATATAGATGATGATAACGATGATGATGTGACGAATAATAATAATAATAATAAATTGGAACTACTCCACACTTTGACGACGAGAGTTCCAGAGTTTGCCTTTGGAGGCCAATGGGGACCAACCAGAAACCAGGCGAAACTAAACGAGCACACGTCGCCGACGTTTGGGTGCCACGCGACGACGTCCATGCACGTCAAAAATCCAGACACAGATAAGCTGGAAGTTCTCGTCGCGTGGTTCGGCGGTTCCTACGAAGGCGCCGAGGACGTCGGCATTTGGACGGCGAGGAGAGACGAAGAAACCGGGATATGGACGAAGCCAAAGTTAGCCGCGAAGAAGTTTAGAAATAAACCGTACGAAGGGAAGAACTTGAAACATAACTCGCCGTATAACAAGCCAGAGCCGGAACGGAAAGGAGGCGAACCGCATTGGAATCCGGTTTTGTTTTGCGCCGGCGCCGGCGAATCGGACGGGGACGGAGCGAGTTTAGGATCGTGCGAGAAGGAAATCGTCTTGTATTTTAAGCTCGGGTGGAAGATTTGGTTCTGGGAGACGTGGGAGGTGAGGTCGCGAGACGGCGGGAACACCTGGTCTGAGCCGAAAGAGACGGTGAAAAACGATAAAGGAGGGAGAGGACCGGTGAAGAATAAACCAATCGTGTTATCGGACGGGACGTGGCTCGCGCCGGCGTCGTTGGAAGGGCCTATGCCCGGCCAAAAAAGGAAACAATGGCGCGCGTTTGCGGATATTTCTATCGATTTAGGGAAGACGTGGAAACCGAGCTCGATTATTTTACCGAGCGAGAACGGGTACGGGAACATTCAGCCGACGGTGTGGGAGAGCGAGCCCGGGCACGCGCACATGCTTCTCAGATCCTCTCGAGGTCGAAAAGGGATGTGGATTTGGCGTTCAGATTCTAAAGACGGCGGGAAGACGTGGACGCAAAGTAGAAAAACAAAGTTACCGAACAACAACTCCGGTTTAGACGTCGCGTATTTACCGAAATCGAAAGTGCTCGTGTTGGCGTACAACCACGTCATGAACGTCGACTCGCGATCGCCGATTCGATTAGCCATATCCAAAGATAACGGCGAAAACTGGGAGTTACAAGTGGAATTAGATAACGAGAAAGGGTCGGTGCATAACGCCGGTCACGAGTATTCGTACCCGTCGTGTGTTCCGTGGCCGGCGAAGGAGTACGGCGAGGAAGGCGTTTCGGTGACGTACACGTGGCACAGAAGACGCGTGGCGTTCTTCTCGGCGAGTTTGCGGGAACTTTTGAAGATGGCCAAGCCAAACGACCAATTAACGATTTAGTGAATGGTGATGTTTAGTTGTTATGATTAAAATCTGCAAAAACGCGCTATGTGTCTGTAGTTTTCGCACCGCGGGTATTAATCGGTGGTGGTTTTATATGTGTTACATTTTTCGCATTTTACTTTTTACAATTATATACATTAAGCGCGCAGACTAAGACACAAGCGCAGGTTCTTTAAAAAAATTAGTGCGGCGAAGGAAAGTTTTCGCTAGTAGTACTACTCGAAGAGCTCGTCGTCGCCGCTCTTTTACCGTTACTTCCTTCTGTCGGTTCGTAATCGTCGTTGTACGTCAACAAGTTATCGTAGTAATCTACCGTTTTCTCGTTCGTCGTGGAATACGCAAACTTGACGATGCTTCTTTCTCCTTTAGTAATCGGCGTGACTCGATGCACGACGGAATCCGCCTGAACAATCAACACCGAATTCGGTTCCGATCGAATCCCTCGTCTCCTTCCGGTGTCCACATCTTTCCACTCCGTTCTCGAATCCGAGCTGTTGTGAATCGTACACACAATCTCAAACTGCGGCTCGGTATACAACGCCACGTCTCGATGCCAATCCATGCTCCCGCCAAACGGATATATCCTATACTCCACCGGCACATCCGACGGTTTCAACGCGTTTCGCTTCTTCGCATCTAACTTCTCTTCATCCGACAAAACTAACTCTCTCAACTTCTCCGCCGCGAATTCCGAGCAGCACATTTGATGCACCACGTCTTCCTCCGGCACCATCACGCCTAACCGAGAGTTTGCGCACACTCTTTTTTCTTCCTTCAAATGTTTCCTCAAATCGTCGCACGCTCGCGCAATCTTCTCAAAATCTTCTTTTTCGAAGAAATTCCGAACGTATAAGAACCCACCGGCGAGTTCAAACGCAGAGGACTGGGAGGAGGAGGAGGATTTATTACTATTCTTAATAACGCTATTCCTAATAATCGTGCTACTTAATTCTTCTTCTTCCTCTTGGGACGAATTGTTGTTAATGTTATTACTATTATTCGCTGCTCGACTCCTCCGCCGTCTCCCTCTCGTCGAATCGATCGTCGATGTCGTCGAAAAAAAGAAGCTGCTCTTCTCGTTGTTTTCGTTGTTCTCGTCCTCTGAATCGTCATCGTTATTGTTGTTTGAATCTGCTGAAATCGTCCTCAACGGATTGTTGCTTCTTTTGCTCCTCCTCCTCCTCCCTCTTCCACCAAACGACGCCTTCGAAAAGGAGAGCACCAAAAGCGAAGAGGAGAGAGAGGAGGCGTGTGCCATGATTTTGCGTTTTGTTCTCTCTCTCTTTTGTATTATTCGCGCGTTTTGTGGTGGTGGTCTAAACTGCGTCGTTGTTGTTGTTGTTGTCGTTTGAAGAGAGATCTCTCTTGAAGTTTTCGTCTGTTTGATTGTCCGAAGAGGAATCGAATGAAAAGAATTTTTTCTCAAACTGCTCAAAAAAAACAGAAAATTTTCTCTCTGTTTTTTAACACTCGTTTCTTGCTCGTTTTTGGGGTCTCTTTCATTCACCCCTTTACTCGAAATAAACGTCATTGTTGTTCAACACTCAACACACACACACACGTATACATATATAACGAAAAAATGGCATCGTTTCGTGTAAGTATAGAATAGCATCTCGCGTGTTTACGTGGAGAGATAAGAGAGAAGATGTTCGCGTCTCTCTTTTATCTCTCTCTTTCGATTCGTTTTTTATTTATTGCGCGTTTTTGACGACGAATGAAGAGAGGGAACAAAAATTTGTGTTGTGCCTCGACGCGCGAAAAGTACCGCGAAAGAGGACGACGATGATGAATATCGCGTCGTTTTTCGCACGAAAAGGAATGAGAATGGCTCAAAGAGATGAATGTGATGATCATTTCGCGTTTACGAACGTCGCAAAGAGCACGCAACGTTGCGTTTTCGACGATGATGATGCGCTTTTTATTCCTCTCTCGTTGAAGACCTCTTTCTTTCCTCTTCTGTTGTGAGCACAAAGGGGAAAAAATTGAAGAGAGAAAGGACATTAGTGCGCGCGAAAAAAAACCTTCACGCGAAGGCGCGAAACCTGTGGGTGTCGCGCTTTCGCGCGAAGAACTTTGAAACGATTCTCTCTTCGGCTTTGTGATGAAAGCCGCAACAAAAGCGCGCGGGTGGTGGTGTTTTAGGCCGACGAAACTTGAAAATTTCTTCCGCGAGAGGAAAAAGTCCTAAAACGTGTTTCTCCTCTCGAAGTTCTCGAAGTCTGTGCTTTTGAGAGATTATGGCGTGTATTTTTTCTTTCTGTTATAACTGACCTTTACAATCCTCTCCTCATTTTCTTCATACATTAACAGTACCATCAATATCAAATCGTAGGTCGACGCGTCCCGACGGAGCAAGAACCAACGCCGCAGGTGTACCGCATGAAGCTTTGGGCCTTGGACGCGACGAGAGCGCGCTCGAAGTTTTGGTACTTTCTCTCGCGATTGCGAAAAGTGAAGAAAGCGAACGGTCAAATCATCGCGTGCAACGAGATTTTTGAGAAGGACGACACGACGGTGAAGAACTACGGGGTTTGGATTCGTTACCAGTCCCGAGTTGGGTTTCACAACGCGTACAAGGAGTACAGAGAGACGACTATGAACGCGGCGGTGGATGCGCTCTACACGGAGATGGCCTCGAGACATAGAGTCCGCTCTCACGCGTTGCAAATTATCAAAATCGCGGAAGTCGCGAACGAGGATGTGAGAAGAGAGAACACGAGACAGTTCTTGGCCGACGACGTCTCTTTCCCGGTTGTCCGAAAGACGCTCAGACACGACTCCAAGTCTCAAAAGACTACGTTCAAATACCAACGCCCGAACTTTGCCATCCTCTAATTTTGTTTTGGATACGACTGTATGTGGTGTATTAGATATTACGTACAGATGATTGAAAAGAAAAGAAAAGAGAGGATAAAGAGAGAGCGAAAGAGTATTTGAATTGTTTGAGAGATTGAGAGCGTGAAAAGAGAGAGTGTATTTATGGGATTCAACAAGGGAGAGAGCGAGAGGAAAATATATAAATTTAGAAATGCGATTAATGAGAGAGAAGAGCGAGAGAGAGTAAGAGAGTAAGAGGAGGAGAGGTAAGGACCAAGTGGCACTTGGTCTTTAAAATTAGACATAACATATAAAAAAGCAGAGGGCGCGTTTAAAAAAACACACACTGAGGAGGCTTTGGTTTCATCCCGAAGACTAGTTATTCACATATTATTATTAGCTTTTGTGAACACAGCGAGAGAAATCATACACAACATAAAAAAAGAAAGAGTATTTAAATTAAATTTACAGTACGCGCGGCGCGAAGTCAGCGTCTAGTCATCTTTCTTCAACAGATTCGAATTCGCGGCGAACGACGCCTCGGGGTTCCCCCAGTTCTCCTCGTACGTCGCCGCCACCTCCGGGTCCAAGTCCAAGCCGCTTTTCAAACTCTCTCTCCCCGTCGCGACGAACTTGCCTTTCGGCGGCCGTTTCCTTCCGCTCGGCGTCCATTTCACCATCCATCCGTCGTATCCTCCTTTAACGCCGAAGACTTCCTCGTACCCGAACTCTTTCTGCATCTTTTCCGCGACTTTGCACGCGATTGTTCCGTCCGCACACGCGAGTAATAACTTCGCCGAGGATGGATTTATGTATTTATTTTTCAGTTTAGATGTGAATGTCTCGATCGTTTCTTCTTCTCCGTAAGGCACATTCACGGTTTGCCTCGGTGGTTTCACGATGTGTTCGTTCTCGTACATTTTTGCGCTTCTCATGTCCACGAAGAGGAACTGTTGGCGTTCCATTAACAGTTTCGCCGGGTCGATATCTTTTTCAAACAAAAAAGACGATTCATCAGTGGACGACGCTCGAACCACAACAGCGTGAGCAAAGGCTTTCACTCTTCTTCTCGTCGATGATGTTCTTCGCGCTGCTCCGTTCAGAGATACGATTGAAGATGTTTTCCCTCCAGAACGCGAACGATTACGATTTAATTGAGGCGCTTTCACGAGAGCAACACTTGCACGAGTTCGATTCTTAGACGGAGCAGACGTTGCGGAAGCAGAGAGTGGTTTTGCGAATGCGAACGACATCGTTTTCATCTTCTTCTTTGTGTCGTTCTCCGCTTAAGATGATGACAAAAATGATGACAAAAATGCGTGACAACAATGGCGCTTTTAACGCGCTTAAATAATCATCATCGAAAGAAGAAAACGAAGAGAATTGTGAGTAAACTCATCTGCTGTCTTTCCTCTATATTCGTTCTCGTCGCTTTCTTGTTAAAGCGTGAGCGCTTCAACGAAGTGTTCCCGAGGACGACGATACGAACACATTTGAGTTTTTCCCCAAAGGACAAAGCGCTTAAAGGATTAGGACAAGCGTTTACGAAGAAAGCAGATGAAGAAAACGAAGGAAGACAAAGAAGAAAGTTTGATGATGATTCTCTCGAGCACGAGCACGAGCAGCGAGGAGGAGAAGTTTTAGGGAGTTTGAAGTTTACCAACGATGATGACGAAGAGGAGGACAACGAAGCAGAAGGAGAAGAAAATACGCGAAGAAGCAGACGAAGAGGAGGAAAAGAGGAGACGGATGCTGCTGCGACTTTAAGAAGCACGAGTACTACGAGTACTACGAACGAAAACGAGGATGCCAAAGAAAAAATGTCACCCAGGAAAATCGCTTTCCTCTCCATGCCGAAACAATTGTCGAAGAAACAATCCGCGAAAAGTCAAGCGCCTGCAACGCTCTCGGAAGCACGAGTAAAACTGAACGAAGGATTGAGACACGTGAAGAACGAACAGAAGATGAGGAGAGAAATTACGCGGTCGATAAAGCAACACACGACGGTGGCGAAGAGAACCGCGAAGTTTGTGGGACAGAAGAGTAGTAGTGGTGGTAGTAGTAGTAGTAGTAGTAGTAGCGGTAGCGGTAATAGCGAGAGTAATAGCGAGAGCGAGGAGTTAAGAAACGAGGAGGAAAACGAAAACGACGAAGGAGGCGAAAGGGGAGGTGAACAACAACACGCAACAGATGATCCGCAAAAGATGACCGAAATCGATCGCTTAGCGTGGGAAGTCAATACCAAAGAGTTCACGAAGAGCAAATTTCCGTGGGCGGACCCGTTCGTTGTTTTGTGCGAACGATACTCGCGTTTTTTGCGCAACGGCGTTCGATACAAAACCGTCCCGTGGGCGAACTTGATGGAAGATATCAACGCGAAATACGAAGCGGACGGGCAGACGATCACGTCGAACACGGAGATGCTCATGGTGACGTTCGCTATTGAACGGTTGAAAGAAATACACGACGAAGAATCGAGAGTGAGAACAAAGTTGGAAGAGATTGAGAGAAAGTTAATCGCCTCGGCGCGAGAGAGTTCGAGTATAGCGTTGGAGAGACTTAAAGCCGACAGTGGGATGGCAGATGTAGAGGACGACGACGATAAAGACAATGAAGGAGATAAAAGTGCGAAAGACCCGGCGTTGTCGACTTCGAGGGGCGGGCGTCCCAACGGACGAAACAACAAGCAGTACTTAGTCGACGAGCGCGAGTTCAACGAAGAGTTTATTCCCAAAGTTCGCAAATTAGCCAAAGCGTTGCTCAAAGACGTGCAGTGGGTGCACGACGAAGACAGCGAGGAGTATAAAAACATGTACGCGACGTACGATAACTTTCACAAAAGTCACTCCTCGGGAGAGCGCATCGACGAAAAAGATATTCAAGTACCGAAAGGCGTCTCTCTCGGTGAATTCGAAAAACGATTCTTACCGGAAAACGGCCAAGCGTACCCGAGCGGGAAGAAAAAACCGTCGTGCGCGTTGGTTGGCAACTCGCGCGCATTGTTAGCCAACGACCGTCTCGGCGAACAAATCGACGACCACGACGTCGTCATGCGCTTAAATCAAGCGCCGTCGAAACGGTTCGAGAAATACGTGGGGCATAAAACCACGCATCGTTTGTTAAACGCCAAATGGACGCAAGCGTACAAATCGAATCCCTATTTACAGACGGAGCCGAACGTGACATTTGTGATTACGAGGACGGATTGGTTGACGTATTTAAGAGCGGCAAAGGTGATGGCGAATTTGAAACCAAACTATTTTCCGAAAAATGCCGCCTCTTCTGCGTCGTTCTCGTCGTCGGAAGAGGAGGATAACGCCGCGAGTAGTAATAACAACAACAACGCAATTGATGGAGACACCACCGCGATGGACGAGTTCGGTGACATCGTACCCGTAGAGAATTCGAAAATGCCTTCCGACGAACAAGACGTCGATATCGCCGAACGCGTCAAACAAGGCATGCCGACCTTACGCTTACTCTCTCGTTCCGCCGTCGACGGCGCCGGCGATGTTTTGAGAGCGTTAAAACAAAACTTGGAAATCGTTCGCGGCAAAGCGTATAAAGGGAAAGCGTCGCCGTCGAGCGGCTTCCTCGGGTTTCACTTGTTGCGTCAATTTTGCGACACCTTGGACGTGTACGGCGTCGGAGATGACATCGCGTTTACCGGCGCGGCGTGGCATTACTTTGAAACGCAACACTTCCAATCTTCCAGAGAATTCGGCGCCGTGCCGCACCATTCCTTTACGTTAGAATCGGACGTGATGCAACTGTTAGACGCGACGGAGAAAATTCGACATCAAAGAGTGCACGTGGATAAAGAGACGATGCAAAGGTTGGAGTTTATGAAAGGCGCGCCGATACGAGAAATTAGAGCGCCGCAGAATCTAGGACGCATTGCAAACGCGCGAGCGAAGAGAGAGCAGAATAAAAAGGCGGCTGCCTCATCGGAAAGATCCTTCTCTTCTTTCGGTGGCAGTGGCGGCTTGTCGCACGCGGAATCGTCCATGATGAAACGAGGCTACGGGAGCGCAAAGAAAAGAAGCGGCGGAAGTAAAGCGGCGGCGAGTAAAAAAGAGTCGTCGTTTACGTTGTCGAAATTGGATTCGGATTCGGATTCGGCGGATCCGCTTTCTAGTTTAGTTTAGAGTAGATATATGTATAGATAATGTTCTTCTAGAAGCGCTAACAGTAAGATGCTACATTCTATTATTATTAATTTGTTTTCTTCTTCTGTGCCTGTTTTGACTTCATCCTCGCTAAAACGTTGATGCACATGTGTATTAATTCCATGTGCCAACCCATCAACACGTACGCTAAGAACGCGTGCACTCGCATGATTTCGTCTTTCAAAATGAAATTGAACAAACCAGTCGTGACATTCGCGAAGAGAAAGACGAGCATTGGAGACGCGTTGGCTCTTTGCAAGATGGACGGAACGGTATCGTATTGTTCGTGTATGAACGCCATGACAACCATCGCGGAGACGTTGTACGTGCTCATCCATAAAATATACCCAAAATTGCACAGACGTCGAGACGGTTTGATGATTTTGAGAACATCGATTGAGGTAAACGAAACCATCCAAAGCGCGAGCGCGAGCCACACCGCGCGACGCAAATCGCCCTCGCTCTTTTTCGTGTGCACGTATTCGCCAAAAAACCGTCCGAAAAAGTGTAACGACGTCATTCCAACGCACGAAAACGCACCCTCTCGGTTTAGCTTAACGAATGGAACGACGTCCGTATATTTCGTTGGAAACGCGCCTCGCTCTTTCGTCGGTAAAAGCAACCACGATTCGAGTTTCATCGTCGTATTTTTCGCGTCGTATACCACGTTCATTCTGAGCAACAGTTCGACGAGAATTGCGATGCTCGAAGCGACGATAAAAGTACTCCGCATTCGATATTTACCAGTAATGAAACTACCACACGCACAAACAATCGCCGTCGATAGGATATCGATCACCGCCAAACTGAAGAAGAAATTCCACATCGGTCCGTATTCCTCCTCGATGAGCTGATAGCCGCTTCTTTTCACGGAAACGTACCTCGCAAACCCGAGAATGAATGAAATCGACGCTCGTTTCATCATTCGCAGAAAAACTTCTCCACTAGAAGCTATCTCTTCACCTCTAATACCATTACTACTACTACTCCTATGACTACTTCTAGTATTACCTCTTCTAACGCTTCTCTCGGTTCGCCGCCACTTCACGCAACTCGCGCTCGCCACAAACGACCCCGCGCCGACGTCCATCAACGAAACGCCGTAGTCTTTCGTCTTCCCTAACCTCCTGGGCATTTGCGAGAAATCGATGGCTAATATCGCCGAGCACGCGGATAAGAGCATCGCTGAGCGGTACAGGTTTAACCACGCCGTCGTAGAATTCTTATTATTCGTATCTTTCTTAGAAGAAAAACCAATCCGTCGAAGGCACAAAATCGCTCCCAACACACCGCTCAGCTTTGGATGAAAAACACACAAAATCGTCGGGAATAACACGTGCAGAAAATCTTTCCACCGATTTTGCAGAGAGAGCTTGTCTTCTTTGTCGTCTTCTTTGTCTTCTTCTCGACGACATCGAACACCGACTGATTCTAACACGAACAGCGTGAGGAGAAAAATCTCAAACATTTTGTTACTGTTTCCATCCTCCTCGTTAAAAGAAGAAGAATCAGAAGAAGAGTGGAACGCAGATTTCAATCTGCCGTCGTACCGAAAGAATCCCATTCCTCCTCCTCCTTCTCTCCCCGTCGTCATATTCGCTTTAAAACGCGTTTAACGAAGCGAGAAAAGCACTCTACAGTACTACGTATAAAACGAGTACTAAAAATGTGGAAAAAACCGTTCGGAAGCGGGAGGACAACTCAAGGCAGGAAAAAAGTGATGTTTAGGGTATTAAACCCTATAGCACTTTTGTGCTCTTTTTTTGCTCTTCTTTTTTTTGTTCTCACGAGCAACCAACCACACAAAAAAGAACTCGTTCGCGTATTCAATACCCTCCCTTTCCCTTCTCTTGAATTTGTCTAGGTTGGAAGAAGAGATTATGTTTTGATGCGTATGGGAGCGGTGTACTCATTTATATAACACATAAGAGAGATCTGAGGAGGAGTTGTGCGTAAGATTCTTCTTTCTTCCCGTCCGAGTACAGATCATGAGGCTGAAGAGCGGGAGATCTCCGAGAGAGTCGAGAGAGTCAGAGAATAACAGCGAGAATCGAGACGAGGAAATGCTCACGTCTGGCCCTGGAAAAACCTCAACAACATCGAACGAGAAGAAGGAAGGAACGGAGGATGTTTTGGAACAACAGTTCGTGCACAAAGATTTGACTCTTTTAGAAAAACATCAAGAACAACAACAACAACAACAACAACAACGCGATTTAAGTAGTCCTACGACAAAAGGAGACGAGAAACCGAACGAAATTTCTCGCGCGAGAAGGAAAAAAAACGAAGCCATCGCGGTGGTCTCGGAACTGTACAGGTTACACGAAGTCGGCAAAAAAACAAACTTTCGAGTGACGCAAGAAGGATTATACCAAACGATGGTCGAGTTAGTAAACAACGTCTCCACGAGAGTGGAGAAGAGCAACATGGTACAAATGTGGGTCCCAAGGATTGCCGGGAAAAGCGTGGTGATGACGACGCACGGCGAGCTGTGCAAGATATCGGCGAAGAAGAAGACGCACGACTCGGTGTTGGCGAAGAAGTTTACCGAAAACACGACGGCGTTTTTTTTCAACTGCGAAGTGACCAACGGAGAAGGGATGTTAGGTCTGCCGGGGAGGTGTTACGTTTTGAGTCGACCGGAGTTTACGCCGTCGGTGACGTCGTATCGACCGATGGAGTACGTGAGAGTGGCGTGCGCGTACGAGTGTCGGATACACACGACGATGTGTTTGCCGGTATTTTTAAGCGAAGAGGCGATGAAGAGCGAACGGCCGTTTACTATTTTAGAGGTGGCGTTGTGTCACATGACAGAATCCATAGGGGAGCTCTACGCCGCCACCGTGCACGAGTTTATGAAACTCGGGCTGTTTACCACCGGACGCGACCGCGTCGGGCCGGAGAGGTACATGAGAAAGTTCATCGAGTCGACGGTGGAGACGTTAGCGCCCGGGCACGCGAACGCGTTGGAGTTGATGTGCGAGACGTTAAACGTTCCGTTCGCGCAATTTTGGATCGAATCGAACGGGCTCATAGTCACCGCCGGGTGTCCGTATTTCGTGAAGGAAAAAGAGTGTCAGAGTTACCGGGACATGTCGTCGCAAATATCGCTGATGATTGGCCAAGGACCGGTTGGACAGGCGCACTCGAAAGAGACGCTAATTTGGGTGGATGACGTTCAAAAAGCATCCCAGATCGAGTGGCCGTTGCATCACACGTCTATTTTACTCGGTTTGAGAGGTTTGTGCGCGTGTAAGATGCGAATCGATTGCGTCTTACCGGACGGGACGAAGATAAAAACAGACGCGATTCTTGAAATTTTGTTAAATCCGAAACTCCAAACGTCCGCGGAGCAAATACAAACGGTGGAGGAGGTGTGGAGTTATCTACAAAGGGGCGTGAGAGTGGATAACACGAAGAATGCGCCAGATGCGAGCGCGCCCGCGGTGCCTGACTCGCCGTTAGCGGCTACGGCTGGCGTGCGAGGAAACGACGCGCCGGCGTCGATGATGATGGAATTGCCGGATTTAACGGGAAAGAACAACACAGATACGACCAGAGAAGGGAAGAACAACGACGATAAAACAGGAAAAGGAAAAGGAACGGCGCCGATGACGACGTTACAAGCCGTCGAGCACATTTCTATGGTGAACAAAAACCAAGAAGAGAAGAACAAATCGGCGCCGTGGGGTATCACTCTAGAGTTACTCCAAACGCAATTTTCTAAGCATTTAAAAGACGCCGCGACAGATTTAGGAGTCGGGAGTACCACTTTAAAACGAATTTGTCGTCAATACGGCATCGGGCGTTGGCCTCGACGATCGTTGAAATCGAAACAGTATAAAGCGATGAAAGAAGCCGCGAAGCAGCAAAACTCGCAAAACAAACTGAGGAAAGCGAGGAGTAGCGGCGGACACAGTTCGGGTGGTACTCCTCGCGACGGGGGTTCCTCGTTTAAATCGTCCGGTGGTGACAGCGATGCTGTCGCTGGTGAATCCGTTCACGGTCCAGACGGTCGCATGAGTGGAGGAGGCTCGTTGTCGAACTTGGCGAAAACCGGCGACGGTAGTCCGTTGGGCGACGGGTTATTTACCATGAGAAGTACGGGAGGTGCGCCAATCAGAGGAAAAGAAGGCTCCGGAGGAGTGGGTGCGTTACTTGGTAGCGGAGAAGAAGGTCGTTCGCACGGTGGATTTCAGGCTTTTCGCGGCATAGCGACGCAAGGCCAATTCGATTGGGGCGACGAGGAAGAACGAGAGCGAGGCGCATCCTGGCACGCCGGAAGCGGATTCGTCTCTCACGGTCGCTTGAAAAACGCAAAAGGTCAAATCGTCGCCTCGGGTTCGCAACACGGCGGTCACAACGCGTCGCAGTTTTTCGGAGCGCAACAACACCAACAACCGCATCAGAGTATGCCCATCGCGCCCGCCATGCAACAAGGAGATTTCGGACCGGCGGCGGAAAAAGCAGAAACGAAAACACCGAATAAAGAATACAAGAAAGACGTTGCCGTTGGAACAAAAGCAGGCGCCGGAAAAGCTGCCGTGCCGTTTTCTTTCGACGATCATTTTTACGAAACCGTTCACGGCGCGCACAACTTTTCGCAACAATTGTATCCACATCAATACAACAACAACGACGATAGCGTCCACGGTTCGACGTATTCCGAATCCGCACACGGCGGTTCGCATTACAACGGAGGGTCTATGCACGGAAACCCGGGCGGGGACCATTCCGTGCATGGCACGACGGCTTTGGCGGGTATATTGAACAACACTCTTGGGGGTGGTTTTGACGACGATTTGTTCATCGCCAACGATACGATGGAAGAGGCGGACGCGGACATGATGGCGATTTTACTCAACGAAGGCGAGAAAGTCGAGGAAGTGCCGCAACTCGTTGTGAAGTTTCGAGTTGGTGCAGATACCATTCGGTTTCGCTTGTTGCACAAATGGTCCGTACAAATGCTTCTCGATCGGATTCGAAAGCTCATCGTCTTCCCTGATTCGGCGAGATTGAAATACATGGACGACGAAGACGACATGTGCATTTTACAAAGCGAACACGACTTGGACGAGTGCATCAAGTTTACCGAGCATCGCAAGAAGGAGAGTGGAAACAGCGGGAACAATAAAAGTGCCACGAACGACCTAGTTGTCATCGGTGAGAGCAACGCTCAGAACAACGCTCGGCAGCAGCAGCAGCAGCAGCAACAGCAACAACAACAGAAGCAAGAGTTATTAGCGACAGGTTTCGCCCCGAACAAACCAAACGGAGGTGAAATTACCATATTTATCTGTTTAGCGGATGGCTCCATGCCCTCATTAAACGCCTACGAGTTGATCAAGCAAGACATTCACTCGATACCTCCGTCGTTATCTGCCTCGGTGAACGCGCGAAGAGACCAACTCACGATCAACGTCAAAGTCACGCACGACAACGACACGTGCCGATTTTTGTTGGAGCCGAAAATGAATCACGTGACTTTGATGGAACACGTCTTGAAACTTTTCGGGATACACAAAGAGTCGTCGTCGTCGTCGCAATATCACCGATTGACGTATTTGGACGACAGCGAAGAGTGGATCACGTTGGCTGGTGATTTAGACTTGGACGAGTGCAGAGCTTTGTGCGGTTGCTCTCCGAGTTTGCGCATGAAGCTGTTGGATCGTTGACAACAATTATTTGCACATAAAATATACATATTTATATACATCGGACATTTCTTTCTTCCGAACAGGAAAGAGAGAGAGAATGAGAGAGAGAGCAATGATGAAGTTAAAGATGTACATATATTAGATTTGAAAAAGAAGCGAAAAACGGCCTCGTTACGAGCGAGCCGTTGACTTCTTACTCTCTCAATTTGTAATAATAACACCTTAATAGAATTCCATAAAAAATAATAATAAATTGTGCTTCAATCACACGGTGGCAAAACGTGTTGATATTACACGCTTCTTTCTTCCGATGATGATGATGATGATGATTTCGCGACGCCGAAACAACTTCAAAATCACTTATTCAATTTCACGTCTTGAAATTGTTTTTCCAGCTTTTCCTTTTCAATCTCCGCCAGCCGTTTCCTCCCAGCCTCGGTCTTCTTCAGTTCGTGCACCGTCTTCTCTTTCTCCGCGCCTTTCACCGCCACGCCTTTCGTCGTCCCTCCGTGAATGGCGTGTAAATCCGACCACTCTTCCGGTTTAAACGGCATTTTCGGATGTTTCGAGTCCCAGTGCAACTCTCCGCTCTTTATTGATGGTGCAGCCATGCCACAGATTGGACATTTAAACTTCGCGTGCCCAGCCGCGCCGCCTTTCCTGTCCGATAAGCCGGCTTTCCCTCCGCCTTTGTTCGTCAACGCCGCGTCTTGCTTTTGCTTCAACTCTTTCGCCGTGTGCTTTTTTGGTTTCGCTTTTCCCGCCATGATTTGATGTCTGATTTAGATGATGATGGAGAACTTCTTTCCGACGATGATTTTTTAAATCTTCTTTACTAAAATTCCTCTACACTCTCTCGCTCTCTCTCTCTCTGACTCTCTCTCCTAAACTGCATATAATAACTTTATAGTAGCAGTAATGCGAGTCACAACAACAACACAAACTCCCTCAAAGAGCACCAATGAGCACCGACCAAAAACCAGAGAAAAAATGAGGAAAGTTCAACAAACAATTTTGCTTCTGTTTTGTCAAAAATCAAGGAAGTCTGAAGTCCCAAAAATTTTGGTTGGTTTGCTCCTTGAAAATCCTAAAAAAAGCATCACAACAACGCGCATAAAATAAATACTAATAGTATGGCTGAACTCGCCACGCAAGAAGTGAAACTCTTCGGTAAATGGTCGTTCGACGACGTCGAGGTACGTTTTAGCGAAATTCGTGTATATCTTTGTTCTCGCGTGAGGGGGAAAGTGCGAGATTTCCGATACTTTTTCCTCTCTCTAATGTAGGCGAGATGTAGAGAGGGATGAGCTTTTTTTGTGCGCCCAATTTTTCACGATGAGGCGAAGGAAAATCAGCGCGCATATCGATGAGTACGAAAACGATGCGAAGTAAAACGGGAACAGTTCAGATTCGCATCGTGCGGTGATACTCTTTCTGCATCAAAACGAAACGTCAAATCGTTTGCTTTTGTTGTCTCGCAGGTCTTTTGTCCTCGCGTCTTTGCGCAAAATTCATCATTCAAGACCCTCGTCTTTTCGTAGCCCTGGGAGTGGTTTTTAGAGTGGTTTCCTGTGTACTCACTTTACACGTCTTCTTTAAACTCTCGAACTTCTTAAAATAATAAACAACAGATCAACGACATCTCATTAGAAGATTACATCGCGGTGAAACCAAAATATGCCACCTTCGTCCCGCACTCTGCCGGTCGATACGCGGCGAAACGATTTCGAAAAGCCCAGTGCCCGATTGTGGAACGCATCGTGAACTCGCTGATGATGCACGGACGCAACAACGGTAAGAAATTAATGGCGGCGAGAATTGTCAGACACGCGATGGATATCATCTTCTTATTAACGGACCAAAATCCATTACAAGTGGTTGTCGATGCCATCATCAACGCTGGACCGAGAGAAGACGCCACGCGCGTCGGCTCCGCCGGCGTCGTCAGACGACAAGCGGTGGACATCTCCCCGTTGAGAAGAGTCAACGACGCCATTTACTTGTTGACGACGGGCGCGAGAGAAGCCGCGTTCAGAAACGTCAAGACGATGGCGGAATGCTTAGCGGATGAATTGGTGAACGCCGCGAAAGGGAGCTCGAACTCGTACGCGATTAAGAAGAAGGACGAGTTGGAAAGAGTCGCCAAGGCCAACAGATAATAATTTTTACGTACTCGCTGCCGCTGGTGCCGCTCGATTCGAGAGACTCTTGAAAGAGAGAAGAATAAGAGAGAGAATTTGAGGAGATGCATCGTCATCGCGCGAGAAAAGCGATATAAAGTATTACATGTCTATATAAATATACTGGAGGGGGGTGTCAACAAATAGCAGAGAGAGAGAGAGAGAGAGTTAATAAGTGAGTTTTAATACAATTAAGTAAACTAGTCAAGATGAAAAACGTCAGAAAAATCTTCATTTCTTCACCCTTTTGCCGCACAAACAACAACTCTTATTCTCTGCACACACACTCTATAAAAGAATAATAATGTCAGACGACGAAGCGGTGGATGCGGTGCATCGCGTACCGCACGAAATTTACGAGCGTTTTTCCTCCGGCGCCGGTGGTGGATTACGTTTTAACATCGTTTCGGATGCGCATAACACGTCGTCAAAATCATCATCCGGCGGCGACGATATAATCCCAGTCGTGGAAACGTCCGTCCAACCGCATGCGAATCAAATCTCTTCCTCGACGACGAAAAGCAGCGAAGAGTATCAGTGCATAGAGTACACTCGAGACGGTTCTTTGTTCGCATCGATCGTCACTTCATCATCAGCGATATGTGAGAACGACGAGGACGAAAGTGGTGGTCAGAATACGAGTAATACGAATAAAACGAATAAAACGAGTAAAACGAACGTCGTACTTTTCGACGGCGAAACAAACGCGGAAGTCACGAGAATATCCGAACAATTCGTCCAAGGCGCGAGCTGCGTCGCGTTTTCAAACACCGGGAAGTTTCTCTCGATATATCGCAAAGGCGCGAACCACGCCGGAGGGACCAAGGAGAAGAACTTATCCGTCTGGGAAATAACGAGTAAAGAGAACGAACCGAAGAAAGTGTTCGAGTGTTTCCAGAAGGCGTTCGTGAAGCAAGAGTGGCCGTATTTGCAGTTTTCGAAGGACGACAAAGTGTGCGCGAGGTGTGTGACGAACGAGATTCAGTTTTACGACGCGGAGAAGTTCGAGGAGGAAAAGGAGGAGGAGGAGACGAGTAGTCTCGCGCGGTATCGGATTCCAGGGGTCGCGTTGGCGAGGTTGAGCATGAGCGAGACGAAACCGACGGTTGGGGTGTTTGTGCCGGAAAGTAAAGGAATACCCGGGTCGGTGAGGATTTACGAGGTGCCGGACGTGAAGAAGGAGAAGGGCGTGAGCGAACCGAACGCGGTGGCGAGAAAATCGTTTTTTAGAATTTCCGAGGTGGATTTGAAGTGGTCGCCGGACGGGTCGGCGTTGTTAGTGTGCGGGTATTGCGAAGTGGACGCGTCGAACAAAAACTATTACGGCGAATCCTCGCTGCACTTTTTAAAAGCGGACGGAAGTTTGGATTGTAAAGTGGACCTGAGCAAGGAAGGACCCGTGCACGACGCGCAGTGGTCGCCGACGAGCGAGAATTTCGCGGTGTGTTACGGGTTTATGCCGGCAAAATGTACCATTTTTGACGCGAAGAAGTGCGTGGCGACGTACGAGCTAGGCGCGGGGCCGCACAACACCATTCGGTGGAACCCGTTCGGGAGATTTATCATGCTCGCCGGGTTCGGCAATCTTCCCGGCGACGTCAAATTTTATCATCGCTTGTTCGACGGGAAGTTTAAGCTGATGGGAAGCTGTCGAGCGGCGTGTTCGGTAACCGCGGAATGGTCGCCGTGCGGCAGAAGGTTGTTAACGTCCACGGTTGCGCCGAGATTGAACGTAGATAACGGATTCAAAATTTGGCGATACAATGGCGAGTTATTGGCGCACGTAGAGAGAGAAAAATTGTACGAAGCCGCGTGGCGGCCGAGGAAAGAAGGCGCGTACCCGAGTTTAGGAATTTCAAAAAACAGTAAACGCGTCGAAGGTGGATCCGCGAGCGGTTCGGTGAATGCCATTCCGGAGAAACCCGCCGCGTTTGTCCCGCCGCATTTACGAAACAAAAGTGGCGGTTCGTCAACGTCTGGAATGGGAAGCCGATCAAACTCTGGAGGCAATTTTTCCTTAGCCACGGTTTCCGCAGAGGAAGCGAGAGCGGGGAAAGTGAAAGCGGCGGTAGATAACATAGCTAAGAAACAACAACAGTCGCAACAAAAACGAGTCATTCCGGGCGCCGAGCCGGTGGTGAATGAAACGGCCGCGCAAAAGAAGAACAGGAAGAAAGCCGAGGCGCGCCGCGCGAAAAAGTTAGCCGAGGAAATGGAGGCGAAGAATAAGGTGTAAAATTTTATATCATCATTTTAGAATATCTCGCGTATATCTTTATTCCTTTCTTCTAATTGTATGTATGCAGTAGTCTCTCTTTTTCTTTTTCTTTCTCTTTCTCTTTCTCTTCTTCTTCGCTTCAAGATAGTTCAAGTCGCGCGTTCTCTTTTTCCGCTACTTACGTTCTGGTTTCTAAAATTCATTGTTATTCTGATTTACACGCGCTTTTCTCTTTCCTTCTTTCTTTCTCTCCAACTCAATCTTCATCTCAAACGCACGAAAGTGATTTACGCCAAGTACCTGAACTTCATTTTATCGTCCGGATCTCTTTCGATGTACTCTTGATCGATGGCTTTTTCAATCATTTTCTTCACTTTCTTCACTTCGGGCAAGAACAATTTCTTCAACGAGTTGACCACTTCCAGCTGTATATCTCCGTGTTTCATCGTCTTTCTCGACTTCATCACGCGGACAACCGCGGCTAAAATCGTTTGGTCTCTGTCTTGGTCGACGATTTCGTTCACTTTTTTACGATCGACTTTACTCATTTTCGGAATTTTAATTTTTCTCGCCTTGTCCGTGAAGTCGTCGTTAAAAGTGATGACGTCCAAAGCGTTGATGGTGCGTTTCTTTTCGTCCGGGTTCGCCGGCTGGTGTTTTAAAAGCTTAAACTTGGAGAACATAATTGCCGGGAGTTCCTCGCGTAAATCATCAATCCCGACGCCCATTTTCTCGCAAATTTCCTCCACTTTCAACGAATCAAACTCTCGAAAGAGCAACAAGATGGACGCTTGCAACGTCGAACAGGAAATTTCGATTGGCTTTTGCGCGAACTTGATGTTCAACGTGACGCCCGAACCGGCGCCGAAAATCCACGTCAACTTCCTAGATGCGTACGTGTTCTCGTAAAACTCTTCGTACTTTTTCACGCACTCCGTCAACTCTTCCGGTAACGTCATCGCCATCACCGTGTACGTCGGCCAAGACCCGTCTGCTAAGATGGTGACATTCATGTCCGTTTTCGGCATCGGCTCGTTGTTCTTCGCGCTTTTTTCTTTCAACCACTCCACGTATTTCGGGTTGTTTTCTTTCGCCATTTGAATATCGCTCACCATGGATTCCATCTTCATCGTAAACTGCGCGCCGTTGCATTGTTTCAGTTTCGATAAGAGAGATCTTTCCAAATCTTCGCTCGCCGATTGATCTTGCAACAAACGCGTGGCGAGTTTTTGTTTGGCGATTTCGGCGAACAAGTCCTTGTCCGAGATGTACGCGAGAAGCTTGACGATTTTCTCCAAGTGATCTTCGATGACTTCGTCCGTTAACTTTTCTTTCCCACCTTTCTTCAAAACCGAATGGCAAAAGTTCGCGAGTAACTCCGCGATGGTCACTTCGCCGATGCTCTTGTTGCAGAAGCGTTCAAACGCGTCTTTGAACGCGCGTTGGAAAACCACGTCGTCGTTGAAACACTCGGAAACGAACGCGATGTACTTGTCGTGACACTTAATGATGTCTTGAGCGAACGACTGTTCGACCGTAGACGGCAACGCTTGTTGCTTCCCGCTTACCGTGCCTTCCTCGTTGATGCTTTGCGTCGCCATCTCGACGAGTTCCAAGCCTCGCTCCGTGACGTGATCTTTGAACGCCTTGGCGATCGGATCGACGCCGTTTGGAATGCGCGTGAACAAGCGAAACAATCTCGCCAAATCCTCTTTTCGGTCGTTGTTTAACAACCACGAAACGCCGCTGCCTTCCTTCTCCAGAAGCTTCGTTTCGTGTTCGGCTAAAATTTCGTGCTCGATTTTCGACATGAGTTTCGGCTCCGTCGACGGGTGCAAATAATGCTGCACTCGATCTTTTTCCATGTCCAAACACCCTTCCGCTAAAACCAAATAGTTCGGGCACGACTCTTCTTCTATCCAAACTGCGGCTTGTCTCTTGTAATGCGCCGCGGTGACGTTTAACATCGGCGTCTCAAAATCCAACTCGTACGCTTGCAACGGCTCGCTATTCGGATCCGAACCCATTTGGACGAAAATAGACACGATGGATTTCACCAACGCGCGGTCGATTTGTTCGCCTTCTCTCTCCTTATCGATCAACGTCAACGTCGCGTCTTTCATCGCCCCGGCTAACGTTTTGTACACTCTGTCCCGAAAGCACGTCATCCCGACGTCTTTTAAACTCGCGTACGAGTGTCTGGCGATGTAATACCGATCCAAATAGTTGAAGAAGCGCGACATCCATCGAACCATGATGTCGTGATTTTTCCACCTCAAGTCCAACTCTCTCAGTAAAAACTCCCCGGACCTCGATTTCAGCGCCGGTATGCACACGCTGTCGATGTACTCCTCGAACACTTCCTTGTATTTTTTATACAGCGCTTCCGAGTAGTCGTGCGGCGGTTTTTGCGTGCACATGTCGTAACACGTCGTGTAATGAATCATAAACTCTTGCGCGTTGATTTCTTCAACCACATTCCCGTTGTTCTTTCCGTTGTTCTCGTTCTTGTTCGAAGAGGGGTTGTCTAACAAGTTTTTCAGCTTTTGGATGCCGGTCTGTTGTTTAGAGAGAGAGAGAGAGAGAGAGAGAGGTGAGTAAACGTGTCAAACACATTTCAAAATCCGTCCGAGAGAGATCTCCGTTTCCGATCTCATTTTGTTGTTGCATCTTCTTCGTAAACACAGACACATAAAAGAAAGAGAGAGAGAGACGAACGAGCGCGATATAAAATACACTCAACGAGAACAACAACGAATATTATTACGCAGTAAAAGTAGGACGTACCTGTATCTTCTCCCACCCGGTCTTCAGATGGACCACTTCCTTGTTCGCGAGAGGCATGATTTTTCTTCTTCTTTTTTCTTCTTCCGGGTTCAAGACTGAAGAGTTGTAAAGCTGCCGCCCTTGGTTTGTTTGTTTCAGTTTTTTTCGCTCTTTTCGCTCTCGAGTCTTCGTTTGCGTTGAGCTTTTTTGTTGTCGTCTCGTCGTGTGTCGTCTGCGTGCTTTTTTTTCATCAGAGAGAGACAGAAAAGCAGGGAAATTTCTTTCTTTCGCTCATCTCTTGTCAACAGAAACACTTTTTTTGAGCAAAAATCAGACAAATCACACAACTACAACAACAACAGTTACACTAAACTGTATCGTCAGTTAGTACGCGCATCATATCATCACCGCGTGAGTAATATAAAAGCGCCGTCGTTTAAAAGATAAAAGATAAAAGAAGAAGAAAAAGGAAAAGGAGTTGTTTCCCTCTGACTCTTCTTCTTCTTCATCATCCAACGACTCGAACGCTTCGCGCCGCGCGCTTCGTTCTTGAGAGAGACGAATTCGAGTAAAAAATTCAGCCACTCCTTTTACCACGAAGAGACGACGAAGATGACGACGACTTTGAAAGATTTTGATCGTCCTCCTCCTCTTCGAGAAGAAGATGACGACGATGAAAACAATGAACGTGTTCACGCGGCGAGTCGAGCGGTGTTAGGCACGAGAGAAGAAGAGCCGACGATTCAAACGACGACGCGAAACGAATTCCTTTCAGAAGGAAAAGAAGAAAAAAGAGATATTTTTCTCGAAAATACAACCGACGCGACGAGTACTCCTCCAAAGAAGAAGAACAAGGAGGAAGAAGAAGTTAAAGAAGAAGAGAACAGAAAACATGTAAATCCGATTCTTGGGCGCGATGATGATTGGTTAGGCGCGCCGGACGCGATTGCATCGCCAGAGACAGAGACGAAGACGCGAGGAGGAGTCGCCGAAACCAAGCCGGCGCCGATGGAAACGGAAGAAGAAGAGGAAGAGGAAGAGAAGAAGAAGAAGAAGAACGATAATGATGGGAGTGATGATGCGAGTAAAAAACGGAAATTAGAAGAAATAGAAAACGAGGTAGAAGAAGAAGAAGAAGAAGAAGAAGAAGACGTTCTGATCGAGACGAACCACCGACGAGTTTTCTTGAGCGACGCGGGACCGGAACTGGTTCACCTGAAAGAAAACGACGTCGGGTACGAGTGGCTTTGCGCGGATATCTGGGTCCGAACGAAAGTTTGGCACGCGACGACGACGAACGAGAAGCGAAGAGCGTTGGAGTTTCGAAGGTTAGACGAAAAGGGGGAGACGGTGCCGTTTCCGTCGTGCTCGAGGACGGGGGAGTACGAACACGGGACGTCGGCGGCGTCGTTGCGATCGAACAACGCGGTATATCGATTCATCGAGAGGAATAAAGAGGCGTACGAGAAAGGCAGAATGGTCGGACAGATAGTCAAGAGAAGGATTGCGAAAAAAAGCGACGGTGAGCGCGAACGAGGAGTCGCTTTCGCAGATCCGAAAGATTTAGAAGAGATGGAGAGAAAAGGGAAGAAGAAGAAGATGATGATGAAGGAGAAGGAACCGGCGGCGGCGAAAACCGAGAAGCGAACGACAAAGTCGACGACGGCAAAATCAAACGAGAAACATAGCAAAGAAGAGAAGGACGTCGAAAAATCTTCGACGCGGTGTAGCATTCGAACAAATCACGCGACGGTTTCCACCGAAGAGGATCCTCCAGACCCGGTGAAGAAAGGAAGCATTCAGCGAGAGTTGACGCACGTGTTCGCGGATATTTGGGGCGTTCGAGTCGGAGCGGAAACCCGAAACGATATCGATTTTCTGCGCTTGGACGCGAACGGCGAGCACATGAACTTTCCAAACTGTAATCGAACGGGCGAATATCGCAAAGGCGAATCGCAATCAAAGCTGAGATCGTATAAGTCGGTTCTTTTATTCATCAAGCGGAATTTAAAAGCGTACAGAAACGGCAAGATGTCGCCAAAGTCTGCGCTCATCGCATCGAAGACGACGACGACGACGACGATAACGAAAAAGAAGACATCAGTCGGCATACAAACGACAGAGATGGACGACGAGAGAGAAGATAAAGATAGAGAGACAAAAGCCCAAAACTCGCCGTCTTTGCCACCTCATCTGCCGCCTTGGGAAGGAAGAGAACCGCCGACGGTGACCGTCATCGGCGCCGGTCCGGCTGGTTTGAGCGCGGCGAAACTGCTTCAAAACCACGGATTAAAAGTTGTCGTTTTAGAATCGCGCGATCGCGCGGGAGGGAGATGCTGGTCCTACGACATGAAAGCGCTTCCTGAACACGATTTACCGGCAATCACGGTCGATCTTGGCGCGGCGTACGTTCACGGGTGTCACACGTTCAACGTTCTGTACGTCATCGCGCAAGAGAATAAGATCAAGCTCGATCAATCGAGCGGCGGATACAGCGCCGGTTGGGGCGAATACGCGCCGTGGTACGACATCACAAAAGGTGGACGCATTAAAGAACGCGATGTGAAAAACGCGTTTCGTATCGTTCGAAAAGTCGAAGAGTGTATGTTCTCAGAAGCGCGCGAAGACGCGATCAAGTCTGTTCAAGCCGCGGACGAATGGGAACGAGAGAAGAAACAAAGACGAAGTAACGGTTTATACGGCGCAAACGGCGAGCGGGCTGCAAAAAACATGAGCACGGAGACGCTTCTTTTCGTCGCTCCATCGTCCGTCAAAGAAGAAGAAGAAGAAGAAGATAAAACCAAGGCGACCGACCCTTACTCTTCGCATTCGGAAGATTTGAGATTCGCGTACGGCGAAAGTTTGTACGAAACCAAACGGCAGCATTTTCTCGAGGAGAAATCTTCCGCGCCGCCACCGCCACCGCCAACCGCGAATGACACGCTCATCCTTTCTAACGAACGCCGCGCGAATGAAATCAAAAACACCGACGAACCGATCGAAGACGCTTTCAAACGAGCGTACGAGTTGTATTTTTCCGATAAAGATATGAAATATCAAATGCCGCGAGAGGACATCATCGAGAGCGTCAAGACGATCAACTGGGGATACGTCGCGCCAACGTCGCAAGTGTCCACGAACATCGTGCGCACATTTTATCGCGAAAGAGTCCAAGCCGAAGAAACGTTAGAGGCGGATAAGAATAAAATCGTCACCAACGTCGAGGCTAAAAACGGTTGGATTTACACGACGACGAGTACGCCTCCTCGAGAAGAAGGAAACGAAAGAGAAAACGACGACGACAAAGAAGAAGAAGAAAAAGGAGTAATAGAAGAGAAAGCTCGAGACGCGCCCGAGAAGAAGAATGTGAAGAAGAAGAAGAAGAAAACGCAGAAGAATGTGAAGGAACCGAAAGTAGCGGCGAGGAACGTGAAAAACAAAGACAATGGCGGAGAGGACTTGGAGTTTAAAGGATCGCTCGGCGACGGGTTAGTCGTCGGCGGGTATCGCGAGTTGTTGATTAATCGAGCGGCGGAAGGTTTAGACGTTCGTTTCGAAAAGAAAGTTCGAAAGATTCACGAAGTTGTAAATACGGAAGAGAACGCGCGGCATTTGTCCACCAGCGACGGTTATGTCCTCACTGATACCGATGCGAGCGCGAAGAAAGAGAAAGAAGCAGAAGAAGAAGACGTTGAAATGAAAATGTATTCGGATGTGGTGCCATCCTCGTTTTCAAACGAGAATGCAAAAGATGTGGGTACGACGACGAAGACCGATGACGACGACAAAAGTTTACTCTATCGAAAGAAAAAATGCGTCGTCGAAACTGAATCCGGCGAACAGTTTCAAAGCGATTTCGTCGTCTGTACCGTTCCTCTCGGCGTGTTACAACGCGACGTCATTGATTTCCAACCGTCTCTTTCCGCTAAGAAACAAAGAGCCATCCACGCCGTCGGCATGGGCACGGAAAATAAAGTTATATTGCGATTCGCGCAGAAGTTTTGGCCAAATTTTAAATACATACAGTGCAACGACTACCGATATAGGTTTCTAAATTACGAACCGTTTGGGAAGAAGGGCACGATTGTCGCGCATTGCGCGCCGCCGTACGCGCACGAGTACGAAAATCAAACCGACGAAGAGATTGTAGAAACCGTGTGTAAAGTCATGCAAACTATGTTTCGAGTGAAGCCAGAGATAATGCCAAAACCAGTCGATTATCTCGTCACGCGATGGCTTCAAGACGAAAACTCATTCGGCGCGTACTCGTACATGAAAGTTGGCGCGACGTACAGCGACGTCCGCGCGTTGTCCGAACCCGAATTTGAAGCTAAAACGTTATTCTTTGCCGGCGAAGGGTGCTCGATATCCGGCGCGCAGTGCGTCCACGGCGCCGTTTTGAGTGGACAAGAGCAAGCGTGCAAAATCCTTCAACTCGGCAACGTCGACATCAATCCAGACTTGGCGTTGGGTAAACGCGTCGGCATCCCCGCCGACGCCACGCGCGAATGGATGCAATGTTCCAAGTGCTCGAAATGGAGAAAACTTCCCGAGCTCGTCTTCCCGGACGAGTTGGAAGAAAAGTGGGAGTGTTCTTATGGAGGCGTTTGGAACGAGAAGTTGGAACGGCTAGGTTGCGATGCCGCGGAGGATGAAGACGATAGCGATAGCGAATAGCTTTTTTAGTTGTCCTATTTTTGGAATAAATATGTGTACGCGTTCGAGATGCGCGTGTTTGCTTCTTCGCGCGCGTACTGACGTTCTCTTTTCCTCCTTTTTTTGTCGTGCTTCTTGACCACCAAACCTCATTTGATTTGTTGTTTTTTGTTTTGTTTGTCTGGCGACTTTTAAAATCAAACACAAAATTAATTTTCTCGCCTCTCATTTCTACACTCCATTAAACGCAAACGCGAGAGAGGAGTACCCGTTCGTCGTTCGATACTACTGGCAGCAAAAGCTAAAAGCAAGGTGCGTTTCTTCATCGCCGTCTCACTCTTTCGTCGTTTTATTCAATCCACCGCGGGAAGGAGAGAGAAAGAGAGAGAAAGAGAGAGAAAGCGATCGTCGTTTGTGTTCGTTGTTTTTCGTGCTGCGCTCAACTACGATTCTTTCTTTTCCCCGAAAATCTTTCCTCCTTTCTCTTCTTCTTTGTCTTCTTCTTTCGAAGCGCGCGCAGACTGAACGCGATGCAAGAGAGAGAGAGAGAATCATCGATAGCTGACATGAACGATCTTCTCGTTACGAACGAACAGGTTGCTCTTTGGCGCGAAAACGCGAACGTTTTCCTCTTAAAATTTGCGCATACGAGGGTTAGTCTTTTAAGTTCTATATCAATCAATTGATATAAATATGACGACGACGACGACGAGGAGGAAACAAAAACGATCCTCCTTTTCTTCTCTTCATTCTTCCTCATCATCATCGTCACCTTCTTCATCTTCTTCTCCCTCGCGTCGAGCGATGATGACGCTCCTTCTGCTCCTTTTCGGGACTATTTCTGACGTATTCGTCGTTCGCGCGACGTGGCCTATCGTTCGGTACAAAAACGGGACGGTCGGGGTGAAGAACGACGGCGGCACGGTAAAAGTACAGAGTACGGATTTAATCGTCGACGGAAACTTGAGCGTTTCTGGGAGTTTATTCGTGCAAGATCGAGATCTCGCGGAGTACGAGGAGAGAGTGTCGTTTCTCGAGACAGCTTTAGGGGATCCGGCACTGTTAAACCTTTCGAACTGCTCTTCTGTCACATATCGGTCACCGACTGCATATCCGAAGGAGGCCACAGAATGGGATTACTTATCCATACCCTCTGTTGTTAGTGGCACCACACAATTTTCGCTTTCATGGACAGATATTAAATCAATATGTACTCAAAAGGGATATATTCTATGTTATTCGGAAACTTTTTGCACAAACTATGTGCCTCCTTCGGCTCTTGATATCCCGGAGCACGACAGTTAGATTGCTGTAGGAGACTCTGAAAATGAATGGCTCACATTTCGGCGCGGCTGGAATAATCGAATTTGTAAAACGCACACTGAAGTTGCCGGATCAAAGCCTAGTTGGGGAACCAGTAACTTTACAGGCACTACAGGTGATATGTATAGAGCAGGTTTGTGCTGTAGCGTCGGAGATACATCTGAGTCAATGTGCACATCAAACGATAATAATACGACGACTAGCGTCGTCTCCCAGCTCCAAAGTTTGACGCCACCGACGTGTATGCCTCCTGGCGGTGATAAGTTGCGGTTTGACGGGAGGTCGTGGATATGTGGGTGCGCGGATGGATGGACAGGAGATGATTGCGGAACTTTTGAGGGTATACAAGACTTTCACGTCTCCGACGCATGGTTCAGATCTCCTTTTCTTTCTGAGAGTTCATCTTTACCCACGATTTCAACAATATCTGCGTATTTAAGTAACATGACGACCTGTCGGCGAGACATTCACAGCATTGATTATAAAGACTGCGCAAACCCTGATTCTGACTGGCGCGAAGCTCGCATCACGTTTCAGTCGCCATTTAGCATCAAGACACTTCTAGCAGACGGATGTGGTTTAACTTCTGGGGAAGGCAAAAACACTGGAGTTTGTATGTCGTGGAGATGTGATTCTAGCGTTTGCGGTGGAGACGATCCATTTTATGCAAAAGGACAGACCATGCTAATTGCCTCTGAAAAATTTTATCGTCTTGAAAGGGATTTTTCTTATGCCTTGCAAACATGGCTGTTGGGTACGGCTCAAGTGTTTATACAATCGAAATCAACGAGAGAAATAGTGAAGTTGACTAATTCAGACATGACAACTGATCGTCCAGCGTGGAGTTCGAATTATGTGGAAACTGCGTACGCAAAATTTGATATTCAAGAAACTGGAGATTACCGAGTGATAGTGTCTCTGAAAGCTGATAATGAAGAGGGAGCAATGTTCAACTTGATGAGCATAGAGAAGAGCTTCATGGGCTCCAATGATCTTTCAAAATTTTTCTTCGCCTATGGCACTTATAGTGGATGTCAGTATGTGTGTCCTAACGTTGCACATGAAGAAGTTTGCGACGGGGTGGAAAACACTGGATGTGACTATTATCGTTGATATCATCATCTTTGATCGATCGATCGATTCCTCAAAACCCAGTATTCTGTTCTCTCTCCTTTTAACGCCTGTGTGTGTGTATATGTTTGTGCGTTTTCTCGAAAAAAAAATGAAAAAAAAAAAATTCTCAAAATTCGTTCTTTTTCTTCATTCCAAGAAAGACGAGTCTTTTTGCCTCTTTCCTCCCTCCCGCGGCATTCCACACACAAAACACCAACGAAGACGAAGACAAAATTCTCCCGCTCTCTCCCAACTCCCAACTCCTTCTCTCTCCTCTCTCTTGAGCTTTGCGCATCTTCGCAGAAAAGAGAACGGCTTTAAAGAGAGAGACGCGTCGTGAACATGCACCATCGCTGAACAACATCAGTGCTCCTGTTGTTCATCGCGAATAATAAAAATGCCGAGATTTCTTCGGGAAGGAAAGTCCGCGCATCCACTCTACTCGGGATTCGCCTCGAGCACTTCCCAAAAGCAAGACGAAGAGCAGAGCTTACTTTTAACATCATCTTCATCGTCAGCATCATCGTCAGCCTCTCGAAACAGCGACATCTCTCGAACCGAGAAGAAGAATACTAACAACGGAAGAAGAAGAAGAGGACAAAGAGGAGCTTTTTCCTTCCAGACGATTCCGGAGAACGAAGCAGTCTTAAAGCGAGAAAAGGAGGAAGACGAAGGAGACTATTATTACGACGACACCGAAGAAGAAGAAGATTACGACGACGACTACGAAGAGGAAGAAGAGGAAGAGGAAGAAGCGAAATACAGAAGAAACAACGGCGTCTCCCACCACAGCTCTAAAGTGTACTTGAAAAACCTCTTCGTCGTGGCGTTTATGATGATGATGTGCACGTTGGCGACGTGCGTCGGGATCGCGTCGGCGTACCGACCGTCGAGAACCGGGATGGTTGGTAGGCAAGACGTGCACCCGAACAAAAACGTGCACGTCGTGGCGGAAAGTTTTAGCGATGTGAAGGAGAGTAAGATGGTGATTGATGAGTACATAGAGAAGAAAAAAGAGAAGATGATGCGGGAGAAAGAGATGTTGGAGAAGATGAGCGAAAGCGACGGGGAGAGAGAGACGCCGGCGAGTGGTGCTGCGATTGAGACGAACGACGCGAAGAGCAGCGATTCTTCTTCCTCTTATTCTTCTTCTAAAAAAGGACGCGAGAGCCGCTCGAGAAAGAGCGCGAGTAGGAAAAATAGTAAAAAGATGAAAGCGGGAAAACAAGAACGAGAGGAACAATCCTCGACCGAGGAGGCCAAGGCAAAGACGACGACAATTGTGGAAAACATCACCCCGAAGACGCTTTTGGAAACCGTTCGCGACGTCAAGCACGTGCACGAAGCGGAAAAGAAGGTGAAAGAAAACGGCGGGAGTTTGATCGACGTCGTCGCCGAAATACAAGAGAAAGAGGAAGAGAGCGACGGGAGCGTCAACTCCTCTTCTTCGTCCTCTTCGAAAGCGGAGAGGGAAGGTGAAGGAGGAGGAGGAGAAGAAGAAGAAAATCTCAACGACGACGACACCGATGATACCGAAGAGACGACAACCGCAACGACCGCGGTTGTCCCCGGAAGCGTCGCCGTCCTCGGTCCTCAAACCAACGAAAAAAATAGCATAGAATCCATCGAGTTGATCAGCAACGCCACCTCCCAAAACGCCCAATCCTGGGGCATCGAAGACGGAGAGGAAAAGAACGACGACGAGGAAAATCCTGAGGAAGAGACGACGACGACGACGAAGCGTGTGAAAACGAAATTAAGGAGTAGCAGTAAAAACAAGAAAGAAAAACATTGGCCACCAACGTAGAAAGCGTAGAGCAGCGAAGAAGCACTTTTACTAATAAACGAAAAGCAGTAGAAATTGCAGAACCAAAAAAAAAAAACACTTTTCCTTTCCTTCTCCTTCCCTCAAAAACGAGCGAACGAATAATAAGTCATTTAATACGAGAGAAAGAGCGGGAGAAAGAGAGAGAGAGAGAGAGACACACATGCGCATCCCGGGTCCAGCGGGAGAGTTGCACGCGCGTCGCGCCGCCGCGCTTCGAGAGCAGGAGCAACGCGATGATAAAAACGCCGCGAAAAACATTATTCAAAACGAACAACAACGACGGGGAGATGAAGAAGAAGAAGAAGGAGAAGGAGAAGAAGAAGATAAAAAAGAGAGAGACCATCGTCGTCTTCCGAAGAATGAAGCGAGTAATGCGAGTAAGAACAGAGCGAAGCGCGCGTTGTGGAAGAAACTGCTCGAGTACGATCCCGCATCGAAGAAGAAGAACAAGAACGACGACGATTCGCTTTTCGAGCAAAAACAGTATCAAACCATCCAGTGGTTAAAAAACGGCGGATGGCGAAGCGGTCGATTGAGCAAAGGAAGATTTATCGTCGAAAAGGCGAAGAAGATAAAGAGGAAGAGTGGGATGCGCGTCTTTGGTGGTGGTGGTGGAGGTAAAGGAGGAGATCAAAATCAAACGCGTGCATCATCATCATCGTCTTCTTCTTCGTTGAAAGTTTTCGATGGAAGTTTACTCGTATCGGACGAAAACGGAGATACGATGACGGCCACGTGCGACGGAGAGACGCTTCAGATGCTCCTCAATCATAAGAACGATGCAAAGAAGAGAAAGACGAGGGTAGGGGTGATCGTCAGAGACGTCGCGGTGTTGAACGCGAGCGCGACGGAGCAACACTTGGTCTTGAAGAGGAAGAGTTTGGTGGAGATTTTCTTTCAAGAGGAAGAAGAAGAGGAAGAAGAAGAGAAAGAAGGAAGCAGAGGCAAAGAAAACGCAGGTACAGTTGCGATAGACGTAGGTAGAGTAGAAAAAGCAGCGCCGCACTCGCAAGTGCCGCAACCGAAAGCAGTCTCCGCGTTCGCTTTGCAGGCGATGAAGCTCATGGAAAAGCGAAAAGCGAAAGCGGCGGCAAAGGCGGCGGAGGGCACTAAAAGTCAATAGTAATAGTATATATTGAATAACAACGAATAAATAGTTTTGCATGCGAATGCGCTTGAATGCTTTTGTCTTCTAATAAAAGTTCTCGTCGTCGTAACTCCCGCTACCTTGAGGCGGCACGCTCGTGTCGTAATCCGGGCCCTGGTATCCCATAATCTCGCCGTCGCGGTTGACGACGGCGTATTGGGACGATGCATCGTTTTCGTCTCCGTAGTTATAAAAATCCGCGTCGTCGTCTTCGTCTTCCCCTTCTCCATCGATGCCGCCGCCGTAATATAAACTCTCCTTTTCCTCTTCGTCGTCGTAATACTGATCTTCTCTTCGCAATCCGAGCTTTGCTTTCAGAGCGTTGCCGCACGACAAAATGGCTTCGTTGACTCGCACTTCCCAAATGCGAAACACAATGGCGGCGTAGGCATTGCACAGAATCCAAAACTGCTTCGGGATTTCCATCATTTCTTCTCTCGTCGCCGATTTCCACTCGGCTAAAGCCATCTCGGAAAACTCGCGTTCGATTTCCACCAACGCTTCTTCGCGTTCCGTGAGCGTTCGTTGTCCCGAACGCTGCATTTTTTGGTACCTTCTAAATCGGTCTCTCCGAATGCTTTGAATCAAGTTACCGAAGGAGGAAAGTATCGCAGAGAGGACTAAGCCTAACGCAAACGCGGGTACGATGTCCGTTTGGGCGATTCGCGCAGCCGTAGCTGGTAATTCCGCGACGACTTGAGTGACTTTTCTGTGCACCCGTTTGACGTTTTCGACCGAGTCTCTCGATACTTGCGAAAAGACATCCGTGATGTGAACTTTGTTGTTGTATTGAAACGCAGGGCTGTCGTAGTAATAACTTCCTGGTCCTCCTACTCCTCCTCCGTTATCGAGAAAGTCGTCTCCGTAGTTATAATTACGTCGGGACTGAAACTGATTTTCGAACGCGGCGTCATCTTTCGGGTCTAAAGCGGGTTGACCGAAATACTGTTCCTCCTCCGCTCGCGAAAACTCTTGATCGCCGTAATAGCTTCTGTATTGCTGAGAAGGAGGTGCGACACCGTTCCATCGATCGTAATTCGTCTCCGCGAATCTCGACGAGAACGGTACTCTTTGCTGATTCTGTTGTTGCTGTTGCTGACGAAGATAATTCGCCCTCGTCGCGTACTCCGCGCCGTAACTTCCGTAATTGTTGTTACCCGAAGGAGTCCGTCTGCCACCACTATTACTACTTTTATTATTATTATTATTACTACTAATACCATTACCACTCCCTCTTCGATCGTCAAACATGCTCGATTCGTAGCTCCCCGCCATAGACGTCGTCGATTCCAACCCACCTTGTTGTATCTGCCTCAACCAATCGTTTCTTCTCGTCAAATCGTCCGCGTATCGTTCACTCCTGCCGGCGTTTGGAACCGCGCCGGTCGTTTCTCTCGCGAACTCCAAAATAGCTCCAATCGACCGGTCCGAACTCGCGTGGCGAAACAACGGCCCACTCCCTCGCGGTAACGTGCAAATGGTTGGAAAACTTCTCGCGCGAAAATACTTCCCCGCGAATGCTTTTTGTTCCGGTGTTTTACACACTACTCTTTGCACTTCGATGGATTCGTCGCCGGCAAACATCGCCGCCATCGCCGCAAACGTCGGTTCCACTTGCTCGCAATACCGGCAATTCGTCGTTTCCACCAGCAACACGACGTTTTTGTCTCTGTTTGCTAACGTAGACGCTAATTCTCTCGTACTTTTCGTCGTCACGCTTCCTTTAATATTATTATTAGTATCGCTCGCGCTCTTCGATGAAGAAGACGCGCCGAACCGTCTGCTTCGTCTTTGACTGTCGTTGGTATTGTTCAACGTTCCCGGTCCGGTCTTCTCTTCGTATCGATCGTTCCCAGTCGCAGCAGTCGCAGCAGTATCGTTGTTGTCGTTGTTGTTGGTGGAAGCAGCAGTGGCAATAGTGTCGCACCTCCTCCTCCTGTTCAGAACGGAGGAGGAGAATCCCTTCGTGCGATTAGTAGTACTCCTCGTGACTCCTCCTTTTTGTCCTCCTTTTTGTCCTCCTCCTCGCGGTGGTGCACTTCTTCTCCACGCCGTCGTCGTCGTCGTTAAAGAAGAAGAAGCAATCATCATCAGAATTCAAATCGAGAATGTGTTTACGTAATTCTCTGCAATCAATCTCTCTCTCTACTCCTACTCTATACTCTAACCGAGAGAGACAAAGACGAAAGAAGAAGAACGAGGAGACGGAGAAAAACGAAAGAGCGCGTTTTGATCTCCTCTGTTTTTTCTCTGCCAAAGATTCTCTATTGAGTCTTCTTCCTCTTCCTCTGTTGTCTTCTTCTTTTTAGCAAAAAGCGTGTTGTTGTTGTCAATGGAGAGGCGAGAGAGGAGGACGAAAAAAAACGCACCAGACGACACACCAAACGTGATTTTTTTCTCCTCTTCTTCTTCTTCTCAAAATCATCTCTCTCACCAAAAGATATTCAAGTCAAAAAAGCAGAGACGACGAGCGCACGAAAAACAGACAAAAAAACACCACGCACGCAGAATTTTTTTTTCGTGAAGAGCGAAGAGGAAGAGGAAGACAAAAAAGGAAGAGGGAAAAAAAGTTTTAAGAAGAAGAGGCCTGGGAGAAAAAAGGAGAGAAAGCGCAGGGACGTCGTCGTCCCGACTTTATCCAAAATTCTCTTCTTCATTTAATAAGAAGAGACTCTTCCAAAAGAAAGAGAGAGAGAGAGAGAGTAGTAGTAGTTCGCATGGCAACTTTGACGACCATCCCGGCTGCGCGTGTCGTTTCTTCTTCCTCCGCCGTCGCGAGCAGCCGAGGGAGCGTCGTCGGTGGGAGAAAGTGTTCTGTCTTCACTTCTTCTAAAAAACCCATCTCTTCTTCTCGTTCTGGGGGGTGTTCTTCGCGTTCCTTCTCGACGACGACAAAAACGACGTTACTAACGACGATGTCCTCGTTGCGCCGCGCGTTCGCGCGAAAGACGACGACGACGATAAAAACAACAACGACAACGAGTTGTTTCTTTTCGCGGGGAACGACGACGTCGTCTTCCTCTCCAAACTCTTCTTCTTCTTCTTTAATCTTTAATCGGATGCAAAAAGCCGGAAGCAGAGACTTGAAAGCAGCCGCAGCCGTCGGTGAGGAAGTCAACGCCGAACAATCCGTCCCTTTGTTGACGTCGGACGAATCCGAAGATTTACTCAAAATACGACACTCTACCGCGCACATATTAGCCATGGCGACGCAAAAAGTCTACCCGAAAGCGCAGTGCACGATTGGCCCGTGGATCGATCGCGGGTTTTACTACGATTTCTTTTATCCAGACCAAAGCTTCACGGACCAAGACTTGAAAACGATACAAAAAGAGATGTATAAAATCATTCGGAAAGACTATCCGATTCGAAGAGAGGAAGTGTCGAGAGAAGAAGCCGCGAGAAGGATTAAGGAAATCAACGAACCGTACAAGTTGGAGATTTTAGACATGATTAAAACCGAACCGATCACGATTTATCACATCGGCGACGAGTGGTGGGATTTGTGCGCCGGGCCGCACGTGGAGAGCACGGGGAAAATCGAGCAGAAAGGAATCAAGTTAGAAAGCGTGGCGGGAGCGTATTGGCGAGGAGACGAGACGAAACCGATGTTGCAAAGAATCTACGGGACCGCCTGGGAAAGCCAAGCGCAATTGCAAGCGTACGAGTTGTTTAAAGAAGAGGCGAAGAGAAGAGACCATCGAACGGTTGGTAAAGAAATGGGATTGTTTTCGTTGCAACAAGAAGAAGCTGGAGGCGGGTTGGTGTTTTGGCACCCGAAAGGCGCGTTAATGCGCCATCGAATCGAAACGTTTTGGAAGGATTTACACTTACAAAGAGGCTACGATTTAGTCTCCACGCCGCACGTGGCGAAAAGTGAGTTGTGGAAAACGAGCGGTCACAGCGATTTTTATAGCGAAAACATGTACCAACAGATGCAAGTAGAAGAGGAATCGTACCAGTTAAAACCGATGAACTGTCCGTTCCACATCGTCGTGTATAAAGACGGGTATTATTCGTACAGAGATTTGCCCTTACGATGGGCCGAGTTAGGAACGGTGTATAGATACGAAAGAAGTGGGACTATGCACGGTTTGTTTAGAGTCAGAGGTTTCACGCAAGACGACGCGCACGTGTTTTGTTTACCGGACCAAATCACCGACGAGATTACGAAAATTTTAGACCTGGTGGAGGAGGTGTTAGGGACGTTCGGGTTTAAAGATTACGAGGTGAACTTATCGACGAGACCGGAAAAAGCGGTCGGGTCGGACGATATTTGGGAACGCGCGGAATTGGCCTTGAAAGATTCCTTGAAACGCAAAAATTGGGACTACATCGTCGACGACGGCGGAGGCGCGTTTTACGGGCCGAAAATTGACATTAAAATTCTCGACGCGATTGGACGCAAGTGGCAATGTTCGACCATTCAGTTGGATTTCAACTTGCCCGATCGATTCGATTTGTCTTACATCGACCAAAACAACGAGAAACAACGACCGATTATGATTCACCGAGCGATTTTCGGTTCCTTGGAACGCTTCTTCGGCATTTTGACGGAAAACTACGCCGGTGCGTTTCCGGTGTGGATCGCGCCCGTGCAAGTTCGATTGTTGCCGGTGACGGATACCGTGGACGACTACATCCAACGCGTCGCGAACGACATGCGCGCGAAAGGTATTCGCGTCGAGGTGAAATCCGGCGAACGCATGAAGAAGCTCGTAAGAAACGCAGAAAAAGAGAAAATCCCAATCATGTGCATCATCGGTAAAGAGGAAGCGGAGAACGAAACTTTAGCCGTGAGAACGTACAAGAGTGGTGATATTGGAACGTTTTCGCTGACGGATGTCATTTCCAAAGTTGTGGAAGCGACGGAGGAAAAGAGCGAACACGCCTCCTTTTGAATCCATCATCATCTATTTAATTAACATGCAAGACGGGGATTGTTTTTAATGTGTTTATTACTATTACTATCATCATCATCATCATCTACAGCTTACAGTATTCTTTTTGGTTTCTATTTCATTGACGAAGTTTTTTTGCTATCATATGTTACTACTATATATATCTAATAATCACGTCATCGGCGCGTCGTCGTCGTCCTCCTCCTCCTCTTCCTTTCCTTGACTATTCAATCGTCAAAATCGCTATTCTCGTCGTCCGAGTTCAAATCGAATTTCTTCCCCTGACGAATGTTCTTCACGCGTTCTTTCAAAACTTCCGCCGCGTGTTCGTCGTCTTCGCCGTTGTTTCTCGCTTTCAACGCGTACATTCTCTCCCCTTCTTCGTCCACCATCCCTTTACTTTGCAACACGAGTTTCACGTTTTTGGTCGGAAAATCATCCCCTCCTCCACCGAAATCATCCATCCCGACGATGTAATCCATCACTTTCTCTTTGCTCACTAAAGCTAGCGTAGGCAGCATGAATATCTTTAACTTTTCGGTTAAATATGGCGACTTTTCCGCGTCAATCTCGCAAAATAACGTTTCTAAATGCATCGGCGCTAACGCGCGCAAGTGTTTCGTCATCACCTTACACGGTTCCGAGTTGCGATAAAAATGACACACCATCTTCTCCTCCCCTTTCATTTTGCCGAAGAATTCTTTTTCGTCCAGTATTTGGTGCACTTCTCCGTGTTGTCGTTTCAGATATTCTTTTCTGTTCGATTGGTTTCCTCGCATTTCTTCCATGCGTTTGCGTCTCGCGTCTTCTAAATCTTCCTCGTTCAGTTTGGACATTTTATGAAGCTCATCGTCCAACTGTTGTTCCACTTGGTAGGCGGTTTTTAGAAGTTCGTTTTCAATCTATGCATATGTTTAGTAAAGTATCGCGTTTGAGTATTGATTGCGTTGAATAAAGAATGTTTTTGTTCGTTCGTTGTGATAAAAAGAGAGAGAGAGAGTAAGAAGTCAGTCCGTCGTCCGTCCGTCGTTCGAGAAGAGAGAAAGTCAAAGCTTTACAGAAGAGAGATGATGATTTTTGAAAAATCCATCATCATCATCTTCGTCGTCGTCCAAAAGACGACAACAAAAAGCAGCTTCGGTTTATTGCGCGCGCGCGATACTAATACTATAGAATAATTGAACGACGACAGAATTTTGGCGCCGATGACGACGATGCAGACGTACCCGAGCTGCGACGTTTGCGTTCATCTCTCTTCTCTTTTTTTATTATTATTATCAGAGAAATTATCAGAGTCGTCGTCCTCAGTCAGTTTATGAGGATGATTTTAGAGGAAAAAAAAGAGAAAAAACGAGTTCGTAAATTTCAATACTAATAATATTTGGCGAAGACACATACGTCCGTACAAAATGGTGCTTATCCGTACAAAAGATTTTCAGTCCAAAATACGAGAACAAAAACAACAAAATTAGGGGTTGAGAATCGCGCACAACATGCATCACAAAGACACTTATATGTGCTTAAAACAGACTCCAATCTCGCATCTATGCCCCGCAGGGAATACCACAGCTCCTGTGTGTGTGTCTCCCCGGGAGGGCCCCCGGAGGGAATACTAGACATAGCAGAGTACATTGTGTCTCGAGTTGTTTTTGTTCTCTTCTTGTTTTGTGGCAAAAAAAATTTGTACGGATAAGCACCATTTTGTACGGACGTAAGTGTCTTCGCCAATTTTTTCTTTCATTTTTTCAAGAACAACCGAAAAGAATTGAAGAAGAATTTTCTCCTTTTTTTTGTAAGACCAAACAACAAAATCTTGTGAATATGCGTGGTAGTGGTCCTTCTTTATCTGCGACTGCGACGAGCACACCACCTCCTCCTCGCGCATGCTCGACGATTTTACAACAACAACGACAGAAACAACAACACTATCATCGTCGTCATCGTCATCGATTTGAAAAGAAGGCTTTTCTTTCTCGTCGACGACGAGTAAAAGCAGAAGCAGCTTCCTCATCGAAAGAAGACAAAGACAAAGAAGAAGAGAAACACATGCACTTGCTGGAGGAAAAACTGAGTCAACACGGAGCGCCTTTGCAAGTGTATTACTGCGACGAAGAGTACGAAATCCCGAGCTTTCGAGACACGACGATTTTAATACGATCGACGACACCGGATGCGGTTTTATCGGAAATGCGAGGGAAAATGGACAACGGGGTGGAGATATCTACAAAGACGGTGTACGACGAACAGAACGCGACGATATCATCTTCTTCATCTTCTTCTTTGAAAAAGAAGTCGAGGCTACCTCAAGTGACGATAACTGGAGGCGTGTTTGACTTGTTCGCGTTAGCGGTAGCGTTAGTACTCGACCAAGAAGAAGACAAAGAAGAAGACGTAAACGTAAACGTAGCTATTCTTGGATTGGGCGCCGGAACCTGCGCGCGGTTAATCGATGACTTGTACCACTCGTCGAATAAGAGAGTGAAGATGTTTGGGTACGAGTTGGACGATGCGATCGTTGATTTAGGGATGAAATATTTCGGTCTGAACGAATTGAAAGAGAAAGGGTCGTTGGTGGACGTGCGCGTCGGAGACGCGCTCGAGAACATCAAGACGAAGAAGAGCGACGCGGACGATACTGTTAAGTTTGATTTAATCATCGTCGATTTATTCGACGACCAAAGTCGCGTCATCCCTCAACTGATGGAAGTAGAACGATGGGAGAACATATCGAAGCGCTTGAAAAATCCTCCGTCTTCTTCTTCTTCTTCGAACGAAAACGTGAGCCGAGTTATTTGCAACTTATCCACCGGTAGGGGTCGAGGCGCAAACATAAACAACGCGGTGCACGTCGCAGAACTCATCGCAGAGACGTGCGGAAACGGCGACGTCTCGATTTGGCCGTCGAGCAAAATGAACGTTTGGAACGAGTGTTGCATATCCGGACCGAAACCGTCGTTTGGGGTAGATACGACGCCGAAAGTGTTGGCGACGTATTGTCCGCATTGGATTTCAACGAGCAAGTACGTCAAAAACAAAAACAGTTCCAGTAACGGAACTGATGAGGATGGTGACGATAAAGACGACGACGACGACGATATTCCTATGAATGGATGGTTATTAGATAGACTTCAAGGTCGATGAGTGACGTTTTCTTTATCGAGCTTGTAAATTAATTTAGGTATAAATAGAAGAGGAAATAGCAGCAGGCTGGAAAAAAAACAAAGTCACCCCCTATAATTACTTTGGTAGTACATTATATTATTACATTTGTAAAACTTTCCGCGTCTTCGAGTGCGTCAAATTTTCGTCAACTTCCGGAAACAACTCTCTCAACTTTGGTATTTTCCAATACAACTCTCTCCAACTTTCTCTTTCGAACGCGTTCGGCGTGTGCACGGCGTACGCGTATCCTAACTTTTTCGCCGCGTTTACGTTGTCCTCGTCGTCGTCAAAAAACACAACTTGTTTCCTAGCTTTTCCTAACAAAGACGACGACGCCGACGACGATTCGACCGGGTCCACTCCTTGTGCACTACTAATATCTTCCTCGTTCATCGACAACACGTACCGTTTCGTCAACGCATCCAACATCCGACTTTTGTCCTTCATGGAACACCCGTCTGTTCCGCCCACGTCGTTCGGCGTCACTATGCTTTTCTTTTTCTCATTGAACGCGTACTCCGCTAAATCCTCGTCTCCTTTCTTCCCGTCCACTAAACATTTCAAGTACGTTTCAATCACCTCTCTCTTTCCGAACGAGGCAATCGCAACTTTGATTGACTTCTGTTTCATCTCTCGTAAAAACGCTCGGAAGAAATTCGCATCCGCGCAGTCTCTCTCGTAATCTCTTCTCGGGACGTCCAACGCGGAAATGCGTTTGGCGAACGAGTGTATTCTCAGAATAGTCATGTCAAAGTCCCAGACGACGAGTTTAATCCTCTCGTCGTCGTTGTTGTTGTTCTCGTCGTGATGATGACTACTTGTTCTCATCTTCTTCTTCGCCGTTTTGTATGTATGTTTTATATATACTATAGTACGTGTAGATGATGATGATGATGATGATGATGTTTAAGGGAAAAACACTGACAGAACTGACTGACTGACTGTCGACTGATGAAAAATGATGAAAAAAGGGAGTTTTTGACTTTTTGTGTCTCTCTTTCTCTCTTTCTCTCTTCCACAGTGTCTTCTGTTTTGGACTTTTTGATATTCTTCGCGATCGAAAAATTCAACATTTCAACACACACAAGAGAGAAAAGAAAAGAGGAGACTTTTTCTCATCCTCCTCTTCACACGCACTTATTACACACACAGAAGACACTTAAAACACATAAAAGAGAGAGAGATTCGTTTGTCGTCTTAGTACCACACGCGCGCGTTTCACACTCTTTCGACTCTTTTTCTCTCTCTCTCTCTCTCTCTCTCTCTCTCTTCTTTTGAAA
>Ga0257106_1000074_pt1 | contig 58794 bp, 28 predicted proteins | sample LP_taG_3_FD_190177 | JGI IMG/M metagenome (GOLD analysis project Ga0257106, IMG submission 190177) | Marine microbial communities from Northeast Subartic Pacific Ocean, Canada - LP_J_2011_P26_10m | ecosystem: Environmental > Aquatic > Marine > Oceanic | place: Canada: Northeast Subartic Pacific...
CGATTGCGATGCCGGTCTCAAGTGTTTCCAGAGAGATGGATATGAGAGTGTTCCCGGGTGTTCGGGAAGTGGTAAAAAAGGGTGGGATTATTGTGTTATGGGTAAGCAAACTGCGAACCCCCCTCCTCCGAGTCCGCCACCGCCTCCCCCGAGTCCGCCACTGCCGCAACCAAGTCCGCCACCGCCGCAACCAAGTCCACCGCCACCAAGTCCGCCACCACCAAGTCCGCCACCGCCTCCCCCGAGTCCGCCGCCACCAAGTCCGCCGCCTCCAAGTCCGCCACCACCACATATTGCAGATGTTGATTCAAACAATGATAACGTCATCGACATGATGGAGTTTCTATCATACTGCGAGGAAAGAACGAAGTTTTCCGATGCGAATGTGATTTTCTCAGCGGATCTCTGGTCTACTCTAGATAAGGATGATGACGGCGAGTTGAACGCAGTTGAATTTCATAATGCTGTCAAAGCCTTAGATGAGGGTCACATTTATGGAGTCCCTTGGCTCGTCTTTCCTGCGGTCGCTACAAAAGATAAAAGTGAGTTTTACGCTTTGGATAACCAAGAAAATGGAGAAAAGCATGCGTACATGTCTGCAATTCCTTCGTCAACCCCTTCTTTGCCTTTCACTCGCGAACAGTGGCAGTACTGGTACGGCAACATGTCCGCGACTGCCCTTCGCGGGTTTTCTCTTGATTATCCGACTGACATTTCACCGAGATCGAAATTGGCACTTCCTGGAAACAATACTACGCCAGAATCGCAAAATTACGCCATACCAGTCGTAACCTTCGCAAAGAAACACAAATTTACTCTTCAGAAGCATATTAGCGAATCTGAGCGCGTGAATTTCAATCATGCGACCCAAGGCTTTAGCAACGAGTTGTTTCCTGGAGTCTCAAGTTCAATAGAGCTCCATGCCATTGAGCAGTTTGAGGATGTGGTCCATACGTTCGATGCAAAAGCGTCTGAGAAAGTGCTTGCAGCGAAGCATTTAGGAACTATTGGCGCAGATATTGAAGATACCACTGCGGTTAAAGTCACCGGGATGGTTCGCTTTCCCGGAGAGCGAACTCAAAAGTTTATCTGCGGTTTGCAGTTTGCGACAATTTCAGCTTACAAAGGAGTCAAATGCGATTTTGATGAAACTGGATGCAGTCCTAATCATTACAAATACGAAACTGCGGCGGAAGAATATTCTGCAGATGAACTCGGTCGCTTCGATATAGCAGTCACTCCAGGTGAAACTTGGGCATTTATCGCCACCTATGATGGTCACCGTATATGTTATGGCGGGGAAAATTTGGACGACTATCCGTGCGAATACTCAGATACGATGAAGCCAATTAAGATGCACGAAGACATGATTAGTACAAACAATATAATTGAACTCGTTGGCATAATGGGAGGAGAAAATTTGGTTTATTTCGATATGACAGCGAGAACGGTTGATATTGGCTTGTACGCGGGAGCGTGCGGGAATCCATACACTGAGTACACTCTCAAAATCACTCCTGCTAACGGTTGTGGTGCTACGATGATTATCAGCGATAAAGAAATCGTCGGAGCGACGGGATCTAGATACGCAAGCGATCAATGGAAGCTTATCGATCCGGACGATGAATCATCTAATCTGAGATTATGGCCCTACGCGGCGATGGATTACTACATTCAGTTGGAACAAGCTCCGGATGTTTCATCTTTGAACTTGAAAGCAATTGAAGAAGTGAATCCCGGTACCGACTGCAAGCCTCCGGGAACAAATATAATGCAGTTTTTCAGAGATCGGAACACTCTCGTGCAGACAATGTTACTTTTGGAACGAACTCTGGGCGAAGTAAAATACGTCTATCACGGTTGGTTTTGTGCCACTCCTTTCTTTGGAAGAGCAGCAGATAGCGCTCGAACGCCCTTTACATCAGTTCGCGACGGCGAAAAATGTATTGGAACGGATACGGCTGCAAAGGACTTAACGATCAACCATCTCGTGGGAACTTCTGATCAGAACACTGACGTGAAAACGAATAGTTTTTATGCGCTCAAAATCTTTGAGGCACACTTAACGAGCCCCAGCGAGATAACGTATTGTTCGAAGTTCAACCAAACAATTAACGATGCACAAACCCGTCTTGCCGTAACAGTTCAATTTCAGCAGGATGTTGGACCGCAAGGTTCAAATCCGTGTCATTCAAGTAACGAGCCGTCAAAGTTGTGTTCGTTCGGCTCAGTAAATGAAACGGATGGTTTACTGCTATACGGCTCGGGTTCATCTTCTTCGACGTATGAAATCTCTACCCAAGATGCCGTTCCAAATCTTGTGCCGCCTCACAGACGAAAAGTATTGGCGAGAATTCAAAGGAACGATGGGTGGGCAGTCACGTCGCTTCCAATTCAGAGAGAATTGGTAACAATTGCGACAAAAATCCGCGGCGGCGGCGGTAACCCAAACGATCGATACATATCAGACACAAAGTTTTACGCCACAGCGCCCATCAAGGGTTTAGTGTACACAGTAGTGCACGATCCGCCCGGTGGTAATTCATTCTCTTCTATTTCAAAAGGAACAAAAATAGATTTGGAATTAGGTTTGGTCACCACGCGGGCGGCTGAGAAATCGAGCGAATGGAATTTTAAAGCTGGAGCTACCGCTGAATTTGACGCAGGAATTGGATTTTCGGCAGGATCAGGCTACGTAAACGGCGAAGCTGAATTTGAAACAAATGTCGGACGTATAGAGGGAGGAGGTCATGGTGGATACGCCGTTGAAGGTCCATCTGTGACGATCAGTGCTGAATCCGACAACGGATGGGACTTTCACATGACTTTGGATAGAAATTTGGAATCCTCACAAGATCCAGGACTTCCCGGACGTCCAGGAGATGTCATTTTAGGTGGAGGATTCGAAATCGTGTACGTAAGATCTGATAAAGTCGATCTGAGATCTAACGCAGAGCATAGCAAAGAATGTTTGCAAGTGATTGAAATCATCGAGTGGTATCCGCGAAAACCTACGACGTACGTCATGGCGGTATTCTCGATTGAGTATAAAATTTTACCAGAACTGAAAGATTTGATTTCAGTTACAGAGAATTTAACATCTATTATAAAAGATATCGATAAAGCTATGGATGGTAAAGATGATGCGTACATCAGAGCCGCGTGGAAATTACGTCTTCAAAATGCTCTAGATGACTGGAAACGAACGCTTGAATGGTCCTCCCCAGATTTTACTCCAGAAGGATTCAATGCTTTGTCGAAAGAAGATAAAGAAACGACAGCAACGGAGATTCAAACAAGATTCGATGAAATGAGCTCGCCGTTCAATTCAGACGAATCAGTGTACGGTAAGATTTCAAAACCTCTCATCGATGCTGCCTTCGGAGCGTACACCCAAGAGGAGGATAGTAGTTATGCTGCGAAAAAGGATTGGGATGAGTTGAGCGAAGTGTGGGATTCAATTCCGTCTGATAACGCGCCTCTTCACGGAATTCCCAAAGTGAGAAGAACGGATGCCTTCAAAAATGATGGAGGTCAAGAAGCCAACGCAAAAGCAGCTAGCATCGGAGCAGGTGTCGGGACGTATTTGATGCCCGGCGTCGGAACTTTGGTTGGTGCAATCGCTGGAGGCGTGATCGATCGTATGGCAAACCCAAATCCAGAGGCATACTTGGATGATACTGAGAAAATCATCGTCGAAGGTTCAGGCGAAGAGTCACACGACCCTGATGGACGGTGGTTCCCGACGAAGAGCGATAAGTGGTTGAGTTCGTACCAACCCGGTTCAACCGACGACGACGGTCGAAATCTTTTTAACTCTAACGAAGATGTCACCAACGACGGTTTCTGGAGTCGTGGCATGAGCACTTACGCTAAGGAAGAAATGAACAATACTTTTAAGATCCCGTCCAGTATGGATGAATTGTTCGAGGACAAGAAAGTTTCCTCAATGGTTGATGCATCCGTTTTTGGTAGTGAAGCTCAATTTGGGTTCACTGGTAGCCATAACTCTGATCCTACGATTTCTAGAGGTGAAAAGCAAGACGTGTATCTCTCGTTCTCTGGCGGTGGCCATAACCTCGAGTTTTCTTCTTCCATCGAGAGTAACATCGACGGTTATGGCTATTCGTGGTCTATGGAAGCCGAAGGAAGCGTATCTGCTTCCGGAGATTTTAGCGTTGCTTTATCAGTGTTCGAAGCAGAAGCGGAGCTTGCAGACACTTACGGAAAAAGTGTCGGGCAAGAGAAAGCTATGGCCTTTGCAAAATACGGTGAAATGGAAGTTACATATACTCTCGGTGACGGCGATCCTTATGATAAATTCGTGGTTCATGTTTCTAGTGACAAACGGTTTGGAACCCCGGTCTTCAAAACCATCGGCGGTGCATCGAAATGTCCGGGAGAGCCCAATACGATGTGGAGAGAAGGTGGCCTCATCATCGAAACGGAGTGGAGTGCCGGTGCAAACAATGATTTCATTCCTCCTAATCACAGAGCTTTGTTTGATCTCGTGATCACCAACGAATCGCCGTACAGAGAGGGGCACATCTATGGATTGCTGCTCACCTCGGGAGCACAGTACACCGGCGACTTTGGCGGAAACATGATGGATTTGTCGTTCACCATCAAAGGCGCGGACTCTCTGGCTCCATTCCACAGTTTGGTACCGTTACACGACGTGCCTTCGGTTGACTCCAACGGAGATTTGAAGTATACTCGTTTGTCCTTAAATGTCATGAAAGGACAATTTGCTCATACGTATTTCTCGATTGGCGTCCAATTAGTGTCCGAGTGTGAGTGGGAAATGTCGAGAGACTGGTTATACAGATCACCCATTTCTTCCACGGCGTTCCTCGGCAATTTTACATGGGAGCGCGAGTGTCCGAAAGTTAACTGGGGTAAAACCACGTACAACAATTACTTGAACACTGTGGTATCCAAAGAATCGTCGCCGTACATCAACATTACCCTAATGAATCCAGATCCTATGAACCTGTGGTCGAAAGATATCGGTAACAATAACGGTGCGACGGATCATTTGGTTCATCCAAACGTTGAATTCGTTCGGGTTCAGTGGAGATCTCTCGGTGTTGGTGAGTGGATTAATTCCTGGGATATGGTTGGAACAGACTCTAATATTTGGAAGCGCGATGTGGTAGACGCTGATGCGCAGTGCAATTCGGCGCGCGGCGAAGGATGCAAATTCAAATGGAATCTTGAACGTCAATACTTCTTGAATGGTTTGAAGGATGGATCATACGAAGTTCGAGCAAAAGTGTTTTGCTCAGGTTATGACTCATTTGCGACCACAGAAGTGAAGGGCTCCGTGACGGAAGAAAATTTGAACGTCAATGTTGATGTGAGCAAACCTGAACCTATTGATTGGCGCCAGCGCCACAATCGCTTCACAATTGATTACTCTGAGCCAATTGTTTGCCCTCAGCTCCAAGCCGATCACATGGCGTACGCGATAAAGCGTGTCAAGACATGTGCAGGAACAAATATAAATTCCGGAGATGTCGATAAGGACGACGTGTACTTTCATTACAAATTTGCGTGCGTAAACGAAAATTCTCTCATGATTTCGTTTCCTTCTGACGCGACTGAGGGTACTTATGAAATCACGGTCAACGCAGATATGCTTGGAAGTAAATTAGTTGACGCTGGGGATAATGCAGCTGCGAAGGAGACGTTTACGACAACGATTGGATGTGCCACTACTACTAGTGCTCAAGCGGCACTCGGATCTTCTTCTTCTCCAACTACTGCTGCTACTTCGTCAACGTCGTGGTCGCAGTCGTTCTGGATAAATACTGACTCATCAGGAAACGCCTATTTGAAACTGTATAGTTTATTTGCCACGGGCACGGCATTCTTTGCTCTCTTTGCACTCAGACGTCGCGAACGTCGCCAGTTTTTAAATGAAGGCAATTATTTTTCACTTTTCCAAGGAGGCGAGCGTCAACAGCAAATGGAAGGCACTGAAACATCATACTTGATGGTACGAAATGAGGCTCCGACAAAGGAGGAAAATCTCACCTCCCCGAGCGGCGTGGACGGAAAATATATCGCAGGGAAGCAAACAAGTTATGGATCTGTGATTTAGAACGTCATCTTCACGCTTTGTACATACATTTAAAGTCAATTAAAATCATTATTAAAACCTTCTTCTTCTTCTTCTTCCACTTTTCTTTGTGATTTCTGAAATTCGACCGTTTCAGTGGTCGACATAATCTACCACGAAACAAATTACACCATTTCACACATCATCATCATCATCATCATAAGATACGCATAAGAAGATTCAAGAGATACGTAACGAAAAGAAGACGAAACGCGAAAGGCTTCTTTCACGGTCTTCTTTTTTCATTAAAGTCTTCGCGCGCGCGCGCGAGAGAGAGAGAGAGACAGAGAGAGAGAGAGAGACAGAGAGAGAATTAAGCTCCCGAGGTGTCGAAAATGAGGCAGACGGTGAGTCTCGTCCCGGTGATGATGATGACGGTATCCACGATCGTCTCAATATCAGGCCCCGCCACCGTCGCAGGGCTGACCTGCCCGTCTGAATCCGGGTGCAACCGGCCGAGGTTTAAACACTCGACTTTGACTATCGCGCCGTATGCCGCCGTCGGGAGCAACGAGATCACCTATCGAGAAAGCGAAAACTTTCCCTCGAATTTGAAGCAATCGGTCGAAACCGGCATCGATATGGCGCAAAAACTACTCGGGAAAGTGAGCGGCGTGAGCGTGTTTTTGTACGAGTCGCAAAGTTTTACCGCGCAAGACGCGTCGGCGTATACGGATATTGATTCGGCGTGGTGCGAAGCCACGCGCTCGGAGATTACGGGCTATTGTTCCAACGATTCAACGAACAGAGAGAAGGCGATGGCGGGGACGAACAACGTGTACGCGTCGCACCGAGACGCGTGTCAATCAGACTGCGGGAAAGGTGCGGTAGGTGCGGTGCCAATGGTGATCACTAGTGGATTGCAAGAGGATGGAACGTATTACGACGACGTCGAGAACCAAATGACTACTTTTGCGATACACGAGTACACGCACGCGTTTCAAATGCACTGGGGCAAGCACATTCCGACCTGGTTGATGGAAGGTGGCGCGGTTTTTTTGGAAGCTGTTTTCTCGAACGATAATTCGAGAGCTTCGAGAGAAACGTTTTCCGGGTATTTCAATTCGCACATATTGCCGAATGTTCATGATATATATTCCGACCAAACGAACTTCGCCAACTGGTTGACGAAGTTCGGCTCAGATAGAAAGTGCGGCGACTCCGATCCGCACCCGCCTCCAAACATAATGCCAAACGAAGACGTTGGAGATGCTGGTTATTACAAGGTCGGCGCGCTAGCCGTCGCGTTTGCTATTAACAAAGCGAACGCGAACTACACGGCGAACGGTGGTCGCACTTTCATCGATTTCTGGACAAGCACGGTTGCGAGGAAAGGATTTTGGCACAGCATCGACGTTGTCGACAACGACTATGTTTTCGACGACATGGTGCACTGGCCGAGCGAAGTCCCTGAAGGAAAAGGTTGGAAGAAAGCTCTGTGCGACTTCACCGGCTACGCAACCGTCGAAGCGTTTTACGCCGACTTTGAAGAGTTCGTCGCGCCAAACGGCGCGGTGAAATCCGTGGATGACTTGGCCGCTATCCTCGAAAGCGACGACAGCGTCGACTCCTTACGATCCGAGTTTATAAACGCAGCAGCGACGACGTCGCCCAACGCGTGCGCCCCGGGACTCTTGAGCGTGGGTAGCGCCGCTACTTTTCTTCCTCTGAATACCGTGCTCTCTTTACTTCTTTTATTCCTCGGAGGTTTCCTCGTTTTTTGAGAGAGAGAGAGAGAGAGATTATCTATTAATGACCAATTCATGTGCATGTACGTTAAAATAGCGCAGGTCATTTTCGCGAAGCAAAGAAGAAGAGTTTGGCGATGAACGCTCGCGCTCGCACATTTTTTGTTTAGAACTATGATTTTAAAATGCTATCGAATAAATATATATATAACTATTACGTGGCTCTCTTGGCGACGTTTCGCATCCCGGCACCGACGCAACTCAAGAACACGGTCCCACTTTCCGGTTCCGGCTGGATGTTAAACGTGACCCCGAAAAACGCGCGGATGGTGCGCAAGCACTGAATACTTCTCGGCGTGAGTTGGCCTAAACGCACGCGGCATATTTGGTCTGGAGAGCACGCTAATAAGGTTAAAACTAAAGCTTGGTGGGAAGAGTCGCAGACGCCGCCGCGTTGGATTTCGGAAACGAGCGCTTCGGCACACTCGCGACCGTAATCTTCCGGAGTTTTTTGCGATTGATCTTCTTCCTCGGCGTTTTCTTCGTCCTCTCTTCTTTCTTCGTGGTCTTTAGTATTCTTACCGCCCCGATGATCCAACAACAACCGCCCTTCGTCTTCTTCCTTCTCTCGCTCCTTTCTGGTGCTCGCGCTCGAACAATCGCTCCCTAAAACGCACCCTTCCGTCGTCTCCGCGACTAACGATATCCCATACGCCGGCGAGTTCCCTCCTTCCTTCCCGTTGTGATGGTCGGTGAAAATATACACGTCCGGTAAAAAATTATTCAAAACGCCTCGGGCGCCATCGACTAATCTATTCGCCATTTGCGGTGGAATCCTCGCCGTAAAGGCGACGCCTCTGACTCGTTTAACCAACCCTTCGGTAACCCAATCGATTCCCCCGGGTAACTCTTTCGCGATTGGAAACGACAACTTCACCTCGCCGCCGCCGTCCGGCGGACACCCTCTCTTGGCGACGTGCAAACTCAACCCGTCGTCGCATCCGAACCGTTTCTTCAACATCGGCAACGTCACCGTCCGAAACGTATCCACGCTCACCTCCTCGTCGTCGTTGGTCAAACCAAACAAGGTTATTTCCATCGGTTTCTTCCCGAAAATCCCAATCGCGCACAACGCCTCTAAATAGTACCCCAAACCTCTCCCCAGGCCGCAATCGTGCGTCAATCGTTTCCCGCCGACGATAACCCCTGGTTTGTACTTCAAACTCGTCCCGGATTCGTTTATGATGATTTCTGACCCGTTCGTTATTTTGTCCAAAAGGCGTAAAAATGAAGCCTCGTACGTGCGCAGACCCGGGTTCGACGTTCCGCGCGCGCGAATGTCGTCGATGCGAACGGCGCGACTCGTCAACGTCGCGCACACCAAACGGTGGCGAAGGTTTCGGCTGCCGGTGAAACGCACGTAGTCCGTTTTACCGGTAGCGTTGAGAGGCATTGTTTAGTACTCCTCGCTGAATATATTCGTGGGAGTCACAGAAGCGGAAGAAGAAGAAGAAGAAGAGCGAAGCGCGGAGGAGAAGAATGAAGACTTGACGGCGGCTTTACGAGAGGAAGAAAGAGCGAAGGGGAGATGCGACATGATGATGGATGACTATTGAAACGGTTTTAATACTAACAACAACAACAACAACACTCTTCTTCTCTGATACATGAATTAATCATCAGTCGTTCCAAACGCTCTGTCTCCGGCATCCCCTAACCCGGGGACGATGAACCCTTCCTCGGTGACGTTCTCGTCGATCATGGCGGCGTACACGACCAATCCGGGAAAGGTTTCGCTCAACTTTGTCAGCGCCGGCGGCGCGGCGACGCAACACATCACTCGCACGTTCTTCACGTCCGCGCCTTTATCCAGAACGTCTCGAACGGCTCTGACTATTGTCCCTCCAGTCGCTAACATCGGATCCGAAATCAAAACCTTATCTTCCTTCGAGAACCCGGCTTTGGGTAACTTGTCCAAATACTTCGTCGCCTCCAACGTTTTCTCGTCTCGCGCGTACCCGAGATGGTACGTTTTCGTCGTCGGTAAAACCTCGTGCGCTTTCTCCACCAAAGTCAGCCCGGCTCGTAATATCGGCACGATCGATATCGGTTTCGTCGGGTCTACCACTTCCACGTTCGCCACCGCGAGCGGGCCTTGCACTTGCGCCTCGTACGTCTCCAACCAGTCTCGGCTGAGTTCGTAGAGTAAAATTTTCCCAATCTCCGCCATGGCGGATCGAAAAAGAGCGGACGGAGACGCCGCGTTTCTCGCGACCGCGAGCCAGTGCTTTAACAAAGGGTGTGGGGGGACGTATATGAGCATCTGGTTCGGGTTTGGTTTCGGAGATGGTGATGATGATGATGACGATGCTTTTGTTCGTACTCCCGTTCTCGTTTCTCCTCTCGTTGGATGATGATGATGTTGACGAAAACGATGTCGTCGCGTTCTGTTCTCAAAACATCCATCGCTTTTGCTCGACCGAGAACACGAACATCTTCTTTTTGCTACTGCTACCGCTACTCTCGTCGATGATGATGATGGTGTCGTTGTTGTCATTGTTGTTCTCGCGAACGACATCTTGACGAGGAAAAGTGGATAAAATGGAAAAACTTCTCTCCATAAATACTTACTTTTTGCATCATCGCCGCCGGGTTTCGAGTTTGTTTTCTTTACGCAACACACGCGCATCATCAAAACCAACGTGGTGTATCGTGAGTAGTAGTATCTTTGTTTTGCGATGACGACGATGAGTAATATCGCGATGTGCAGCAGTTTTTTTCCGTCCAAGGTCTCGTCGAGGAGAAGGAAACCAATCGGTTTCGGATATCGTCATCGCGCGGGTTTGATGAAAGCCTTTACGACGAACGCCTCTTCAACCGATGCTACTAATACTACTATCGTTGAAGAAAATTCAGTCACCTTGGTCCTCCTCGCCGGCGGCGTCGGGAAACGAATGGGCGCGAACATGCCGAAACAATACTTACCTTTACTCGATGTCCCTATCGCGGTGTACTCGTTGAGAAAATTCGCCACCATGGCGGAAATCGGAGAAATCGTAGTCGTGTGTAACGAAGAGTACGACGACGTGTTTACTTCTGAGAAGATTTCGAAACCTTTAGTGATTGCACGACCAGGCGCGGAAAGGCAAGATTCAGTGTATAACGGGATAAGCAAAGCGAGAAAAGAGACGAAGTTGTTAGCCATACACGATAGCGCGAGGCCGTTGACGGATTTGGAGGACGCGAGGAGATGTTTCGAGGACGGCGCGAAGTTTGGCGCGGCGGTGTTGGCGGTGAAGTGTAAAGCGACGATTAAGCAAGCGAATAAAGATGGGAGCATTGATAAGACGTTGGATAGGAGTTTGTTGTGGGAGATGCAAACGCCGCAGGTTATAGAACCGAATTTGTTGAAGGAGGGGTTTCAGTACGTGAAGGAGAACGGGTTGGAGGTAACGGACGACGTTTCGGTCGTCGAACATTTGGGGAAGAGAGTGCAAATTACGGAGGGGAGTTATTATAACATCAAAGTGACGACGCCGGAGGATATGTTCATCGCGGAGAGGCTGTTGAACGAAGAGCCAAAGCTTAGATGCGTGTAATAATATGTGCTTTTTTATCATTATGTGATGAGACTTGTTTGTTTTTCCAACTCTGTTCAACTCGTATATGTACAGCCCGCGAGAGTCGCCTAAGTTGTTGATGTTGGTATTGTTGCCGTTGTTTTTACACGACGCAAAAAACGGCCGACGTTTGCGTCGCTGCCTGCCCTAAACCCCAAAAACGGTCGACGTTTGCGTCGCTGCCTGCTTCGCGTTCGTCGTCGGCGGCGGCGGCGGCGGGAATTCTCGAAACGTTTTATACTCCGTATCAAAGTATAAAGGTTGTTCGAAGCGATCGTGAAGTTTTTCCCAATGTCCGCGCTCCTCGTCCTCGTCTCTGTCAAAATTACGCTCAAGCTCTCTTTCGGTGTTGGGAGAGCTCTCGTTAAAAACGCCTCCGCAACACGTGTCGAGCACGAAAACGACGAGCACGAACATGGTGAGACCAAGATACAGCGCTTTCAAAATTTCGCGCCGAACAACAGACTCAATGTGAGGACGAATATCGTTTGGTATAACGTACGTAACGTGCATTTCTGTGGACTTGAAAAAAGTCGGAAACGACGCCCACATTTCGTGCTCGTCGGCTTCTTTCCCTGGCAACAGCGGAAGAGGAGGATATTCGATGGGGGTAGAATCCTGCTGGTCTTCATCCATCACGCCGGCGACTTCCCAATACGTCGGATGGAACTCGTCCTCGTCTTCGTACTCACCGTTGTATTCTTCTTCTTCTTCTTCTTCTTCTTCTTCTTCTTCTGTTTCTTTGCCTTCTTCTCCGAACCATTCGTACCCGTCGACGCCTTCTTCCGTCTTCTCGAAACCTCGAACTTCTTCATCTTCTTCTTCAAACGTGCCATCATCACCGTTATCTGTCAACCAATCAAAACCTAATTCGTCGTAATCAAAACTTTCGTCGTCGTCGCCCACGACCTCGTTCCTCGTCTCCCACGACGACGACGCGAGCGGTAGGTTTGATGACATCGATGACTTCACGGACGAAGAAGAAGGAAAAGGGTTCGTTGACAAGACAGCTTCCAATAACAGTTGCTGCTGCTGCTGGTCGTGATCTTCGGCACCGACGACCCCGAGAGATACCGCGGAAAGAGACGCTAAAAGGCACGCGAGGAAAAGAAGCGCCCCGTTGTTCTTGTTGTTTCGGAGAGGACGTCGCATCGAGGAGGAGGAGGACATCATCGTCGTCTCTCGAGTAGTATTTTTTAATTGGTTTTTAGATACAAAATGCCGTTTCAAGGCGTTTTTTCGTTTGTATTAATTTCTAAAAAACGCTCAAATTGTAAAATGTGAAAAAAAAAGTCAAATATTCCTACTCTGCCAAAAGAAAGTCACGTGTTGTTGCGTTGTTGCTGCGTGTCTGTGATCACATCATCATCAAAAAGGACGACGATGATGGAGAACATCGACGGGATCGATCGTTTGGAAAAGCACAACAGGACGTGCGTCCCCGGCGCGAGCGAAGAGAACAACAACAAGTTTCTCGGGCCGGACGAAATCGATCTTCTCGTGGACGCGCACAGAATCGAGAGAGAAGAGAAGGAGATGCGCGAGAAATATTTCCGGTTCTTACCTCCTATTTCTTCTCGAAGAAAGGAGTTGGAGGAGTTCTCGTTGGCGGAGCGTTTACTCGGTGACGTCCCGCACCTCTTCGCGACGAAAATATTGACGAAACTGGACGATCAAGATGTGGCCGTATTCTCGAGATGCTCGAAAAGAATACGAAGGCTCGTTCGAAGCGAATTCGGCGAAACGAAATACGCGAAACTGTGCGTTCGCAAGTTTGCGTCGAGTAAAGAAGGCGTCGCGTACGCGAAGTGGTGCGGAGTACCGATGACAACAAGAACGTTCGCGAGCATCGCTCGCGTTGGAAACGTGGAGGCGTTAGGTTTTGCGCTTGACGCGGGTTGGCCGCACGACGCAAAGGCGGCGACGGCGTGCGCGAGAGGAAACCACTTCGAAACGTTGAGATGGATGCGAGCGAACGGGGGATTGAAGTGGGATAAGAAAAAAGTACTCGTTGTTGCGATGGAAAACAGTAACGTCGACATGGCCGAATGGATTATGATGCAAGAAGAAGAAGAAGAAGAAGAAGTCGATGACTGATCAGACGCTGCGCTTGCTAAAAGTATTTACGCTACTTACTCGTCTCCTCCGGCTTTCTTCGCCGCTCGCGCCGCTCTCTTCGCTTCCAAAGCCGCTTTCTTCTCTTCTTTTGATAACTTTCTCGCAAACATCGTATCGACGACTGGTTCCTCTTTCTTCCCGTTAGTATCGTCGTCGTTTCCCGCTAACCCGTCGCTCCTCGGTCTCGATTTCGGCACTTTATCCCCCGCTTTCCACCAAAAAGGTTTCGTCTCATCCGACGGTAAAATAGCCGCTAAACCGTGACTCCCGCTCTTCCAATTCAACAGCGGCGCGTCTAAAACCATCCCAGAACTCATTTCGCCACCAACCAGTTGCTTTTTAATCACCGTCCCATCTTTCAACGTCGCCCCTACTCTCGCTATCGCTATCAACAATCCTATTTCCGAGACGTTTTTCGCGTTCGTCACGATGGACAAAACGTTGTTCTCCTCGTCTTCTTCACTCCCTTTTCCTCCTCCTCCTGCATCGACTCTGATCACTTTTAAATTGTCTTTGTTCGGGATTTGTGTAATCTCGAGGACTTTTGCCACCACGAATTGGGAGAGGTACTTTTCGTTTTCGTCCTCGTCATCGGACATTCTTTCTTTTGCTGCTCAACTGTCGTCCAAGCTCACTAATGCGGTGACAAGAATACTCACACAATCCCCACCAGTCCCGATGTATACTAATTCTTAGTGTGTCTTTTTGTGTTGTTTTTTCTCCGTTTTTTTCTCCATTTCGATTCCTCGACAAAACGACACGTTAAAAGACGAGAGGAAAACAAGAAGAAGAACAACAACAACGAACGCGTTAAAGAGAGAGAGATTCCAGGAGGAGGAAAAACTTTCATCATCTTCGATCTTTCGACAGCGAATCAAAAGCGTTTTGCGATTCAATTCGAACGACAACTTTGCGCGCAAGAACAACGACAACATTAAGAAGAGGAGACGAGATGAGGAGAAAGGAGACGAGAGATGAATAATGATGTTGTGCAACCGCCGGAGTTTTTGCAAGAATCATCGAACGCGATGACGATGGGAGAGGGTGCGGTTGAATCCATCTCCGGGCGGCGGCGGCGGTCTTCGTCTTCGTCTTCTTCTTCTTCAATTTTAAGCAACGAATTGGTGGCGAGGACGATGCCTACTGCTCTGAATAACCGCGGGAGAAATATCGCAAACGTGGCGCTGCGCGTGGAACAATCCTCGACCGCGGTTGGCGTTTCGAGTTCTTCTGTGAATACATTATTGGCGTCTGTAGCTGGAGAGAAAGTTTTTCCGAGCGAAGGTGGGATACAAGGGCGCGCGTATGACGTGGCGTGCGAGGCGTTGGCGTTTACGGCGTTTACGGAAGACGGCGATAACGACAACGAGGTGGAGCGCGCTATGAGAAAGATGAAGCAATTGCGGATGGCGTGTAATGGGACCGGTGAGGAGATGGTCGAGTGGAAGAAACACGAAAGGTGCTCACGATTGGCGATGAACCGGTGCGTGGAGTGGATGAGGAAAGAATACGCGGGCGAGGAAGAGAGGAAAGTCGTGCGATTAGGTGTTCGTGCGGTGACGGTGCTCGCCAAGTATGCAGACGCGGGCGAGTATTCCAAGTTTAAGTTTAATGGCGTTGAGTATAATAGAAATAGTATGAGTAGTAGAGGTGGTGGTATAGGGAGCAACAATGGAGCTGGTGAAAACCCGAAAAAGTTAAAAGGCCTTTCCAGGATGGTTTCGAAAGCAGCTTTGAAAGCTGGCTTGCGCAAATCAAAGAAGGAACAACAACAACAACAGCAGAAGCAGAAGTTTGACCACGACGTAGCGAGCGATAATGATGACGGGAATTCAAATAACGAGGGAGAAGAGGCAGCATCGGAGGATAAGAAGACAACGAAGCAGAGAGGCGATAAGGTTGGAACTTCCGAGGATACTACCGCGAGTGAAAAGAAGCTCGTCAAAGTGACGATGACGCTGTATGACGAAAGCAATGCAAAGATATTAATGTTTGTTTCAACACAAGCGACGCCGCTGACGTATCCACACTCCTCCTTTGATTCGCGAGATGGAATGAAAGAAGCGATATTTAATGCAGTGACGCCGTCTTTCGTCGCGAATAGAATGCATTCGATCGAAATTGCGGTGGTTGACGTCACTGCTGCGGGTAACGAGATGTCTGCAAACGAGGCATTGATTTCTACTGAGGATAGAGAGGAAAGGGATGAGCTCGGGAGGAGCGTATTCGATTCAGATCGATTTCCACCTTCTTTCAGAGTTTCTAATTCTTCTGGTGGTGTTGGATTGACAGAAACAAATATGGTGAAAGCATCCATCATTCCAAGGCGCAACTATCCTATACTTGGTCGCGTGTTCCTTCCAATCGGCTCCATCGGCGATACGTCGTTGAAGAGTGCATCTCGTGATCTTACCTTAGCCTTAGAGTCAATCAGTGACATGCTAGCGACGTCTTCGATTGGAACCGTCGATGCGAGCGTAGACTCGTTCGTATCCTACGAGAAGAAGAAGAAAAGGAAAAACGGCAACAATTCCATCGCATTCTCGAAAAAAGGGCTGCTCACGCTGATACCGGCGAATGGCGGCTTGGACATTTTACAGTACGCGAAAATTGGCATAGCGACGATGCGATTTTTTGCGCTTTGTGGTCGCGGTGAAAGCTATCGCGCCTTCGTTGGCGAGGTTTTGCGAGATATAGCTCGCACGCACTGTAAAAAGAAGGATGTTGTGCCGCGTTCTGGAGTAGCCGTGTGCGAGGCGTTCGCACTGTTCGAAAAGTGGCGTCCGGAAAAACTTTTGTACCATAATAGTGATAATGAAAGGAAAGGTGCAGCCGAATATGTAGAAGATATCAATATTAGAATATCAGAAGCTTTTAGAGACGCGTTGGCGAACGTCGCTGCGGCGATTGTAGCGGAGAGGCACGGCGAATTGGAAAAAGTGTATTTTACAAAACTAGCCAAGGAAACTCGCGATATGTGCGTTCGAACTCTCGAAATGTGTGGATTCGACAATATGGATTACGACAAAGATGTAGAGGATGATGATGGCGTTTCGCAAAGTGTCAAAATAGAGAACGTCCAGAATGATATGGAATCAAATGCGCGGGAGAAGAAAACGATGTTGATCGTGGAGATGTTGGCGATTGTTTCTGAACCTTTGGGAGGAATTTCTAAGAATACTTTTCTTTCCTTGAGACTTTCGAAGATTGCACGTCAATGCGGAATAAATCTATTCCGTAACCGCTTCAATGCGAACATTTCTGACGCTATCGGTCGCGTCACGCTCTCTGGAACTTTGAAATTGATTGTGAGCTTAATAGAACACTCAAAAAGTGACGCCAGAAAGTTACGCGGACGGTTTCCGAGCGAGGCGAATGCGGTATTCTTTGCATTTGAAGCAAGCTTATCGCGTGCGCTGAATTTAGCCGCGGGCGCTCTGAATGCATGTGGCGAAAAAGGACTGAATCCAAAGTATGAAGACGAGGTTGTAAAGTCGATCGATACGGAACTCTTTCTGTTAGCGAAAGCGTACGAAGAAGAGATTCCTCCCAATGGCGGCTTTTCCTTCTTCTCTCGCAAAGGTGATGGTTTAAACGCGAGCACATCAGTGGTGCCTTGTTATTATTCGGAATCTATTAAATCTGCGTACAGAAAGTATGAGGGTGCGGTACATCCTGCCATTCAAGAGTCCGTGGAATGTGCCGGAGAGGAGCTCAAACGCTTCGTTTCGAGTCATTGTATAGGTAGTCCCAGCGATTTTCCAAAGCCGATACCGATGAACCACACCACCGGTGACATGCACTCTGCAGCCTCTGAAGACGCTTTGCGTGCGTGCGCAGAGACTTATGAGGCATTGGCTTTCTCAATGCAGCCGAAGTATAGGAGAAGGTTCCACGCGGAGAAAATCGCTCTCGCGATCAAAGAGAGTTTGGTGGAATTTTCAGACGCGCAAAAGTTATACGCCACAGTACTCATAAAACGAGCGCGAAAGAGCGAAGTCGAGCGATTATCCAGAGATGAAGACTTGTCGGTTGGTATATCGAGTGTGTTCGAAGATGGGTCCTTTTACGGGCGAATATCAAACGCGAATAAGTGTTTTGAAGGGTTCATGAATCTCATGGAAGAGTATCCTCGATGTTGGAAAAAGATTGCTAAAGAGAAGGATGATGATGAAGCACACGAGAACACTGCCGAGATCGATCAGGAAAGCATCTCAAGCGTGAACGCGCAAATTCAGTACGTCGCATCCAGCGCATACAAAAAGCTCAAATCGAATCGTGACGAGATGCTCCATGCTCTGGCAGAACTCTTTTCACAACGCGTCTCGAGAGATCTGAAGGTTGCCATTTTCGACGCATACGACGATTCACGTAAATTCGCAATCTCGCGGTGCTTGAACATGATAGAAGCAGAGATCGCCCGTGCTCACACATCGTTGTCGTCGGGATGTGGCAAAATATTGTTAAAAGCATTGCATGCTGGGATATTGGACGCAGTCGAACGAATTGTTTTGAGTACAAGACTTGACCCGTTTAGCAAAGCTGATTTGACGCGCGAGAATTCTGGAAATTTCTCCGATGTGAACCGCGATTTTTTCGATCCCTCTAGAACGAAAATTACGGAATCGACGCATTCGCGTTGCGTGCAACTTTGCGACGAAGTCTCTGACTTTTTCAAAGCAGAATACAAAAAGAAAAGCGGCGGTGAAGGTTCTGCACGGACCCTTCGAGATGTGCAGAAATCAGAAAGACGCACTCGCCGAATTTTGGATTTGTGGTACACGCCAACAATGGAGGTTGCAAATCTCGTTCCAGAAGAAGAAGAGACTAGAGAACGAGTGAGTTCAATGGACGTACTTCGCATCCTGAAACAGAGAGGTGACAAAGACGAGTGGGCGCGAGATGTTGTCCGGAGCGGCTCTCAATCTCTTGCGCGTTCGCTTTGCGCTCGCGTCATTAAGACTTACAATGCGAGCTCGAAACACGAAGGCGATCAAGCTTTGCTCGGATGTTGGCCGTGTCGCTCAGATGTTGGTATGCGAGGTTGCGTGTTCGTTACGTCAAGCACGGTTGGATTTACCACGTTTAGTTTCGGTATTCGTTTCGAGAGCGCTGAAATTGCGCATGAGCACCTGCATCAAAGGGAATGGGTTTGCGAAGTGGACAGAATGTGCGCACTGTTACGTATCGAAAGTGAAGACGGGACTCCGGGAGTGCATATGCAGCTCGACGATCGCACATCTCTATATTTATCCGAGTTTGGCGACGAAGAAATTTCGTATGCCATGGAAAAGAGAGCGATCGAACGAGACATGTTCGTAACGACGTTGCGAACTCACGACAAGTTCGCACCGAAAGGTGGAAAGCGTAGGGAGAAAATAAAAGACAACGGTGACGATGGGAGCAAGAGCGAGATTTCGTATCAGTCGTCCATTATCCCAGCACCTCCACGCGAATTCAACCTTTTACCGAATAGTGACCCGCAGCTAAAAGTATTCGAAGACGTATATAGAAAAGAAACCAACGGATCAAAATGTCACGGCCAGATCTGCGTTAATCGATACACGGTCCAGTTTTTACCATTTGATGAAAGCATTGTGGGTGTGACGATTTTCCTTCGGAATGTAAACCCAGATGTCGTTCGACAAAGAAAAGTGGGATGGACTAACGCGGAAGTTTGGGTATCCGAAGGCTTGATCGTTTCCGGATTAGATTTGAATGCTGCGGTAGAACTTGCCAAAATGATTAAAGTTGGGATAGCGATGGTTACTTAGGGCTAATAACGTAGTTCACTTCGATTGTATGTTTATGCATGTATTTTAAGAGTTGTTTGCGTCTCTCTCTGTGTCTCTCTAATATGTGTATTCAACAGTTCACACTCTCACCTCAATTTCTCCTTGTAAGTCTGCCTCCGCATCTCGAAGCCTCTCGGCCAATATTTCAACAAAAGTCGGACGTAAGGATCTCGAGAGAAAAGTGGTCTCGTCCTCTTCTTCCGTGTCTTTCTTCTTTTCAATAACTTTCTCGATGGATTTTACCCACGTTAACGCCTTTTCCGGCTCTTCCAATCTTTCCATGTGCGTTGCTCGATTGAATGCCAACGAAACTAAATATTCTGCTTCAGCGGTGGGGAATAATACCAATGTATTCGTACCACTTTTAGGCGGCTTCAATGTAGAGAGTAAGGAAAATAGTTGTAGCGCTTTTTCGTTTTGCTCTTCTGCAGCGAAGAGTCTGCGAAAGGCAGCAGCTAGCGTGATACCATCAAAAGCTTCTCGCTTGTTTGCACTTTCTAATATGCGTTCGACGATGATGTTGTTAATTACGGAACCGGCTGCTTTGTTATCCGGGTAGTCTTCGCATAATCGTAGTAATACTCGCGGAGAGGAAACTTTCGAACCCGGTCCATTGCAAAACGCTTTTACTTCCTCCACACTCAAAGACGTTGCACCTTTTCGCTTGTTCTGCAAGTTCAGCACAGCGTACTCATACGCAATCAAATTGTCTTCGTATTTGCGTATTGTTTCCATCTGTCCAACGTCACTTGAGTATTCCTCCTTCGCTTTTTCGATGCACTCTTGAAACTTAGCAACCGCTTTTTCCGTCTTTGAGAGCGCTTTTTCATCATCTTCGCGCATCCCGTCGAGCATGGCAGCAATCGCGATCTGAAAGCAAGTTAAACTCATACAACTTGCGCGAAATTTCGATGCCGGAGACGCTTCTTTGTCGTATTCTTGTGAAGATTGGACGCGTTCGAGTAGTTGGGCGGCGGCGAAAGAGAGACGTCTGACGCAATCAATCAAGGAGGAGGAGGACGACGACGACGACGATGTAGATTTTTCCTTCGAGGCTCGCTGTAAGCACAAATCAACCAAATCGAAAACAATATCGATTATGACGAGGCTCTCGGGAAATATTTTCAGGAGCATTGGAATCTTTGCCGTTCTCGCCAGCCAGCGCGTCACGTCGGAGACTAACGTTACGAAAAATTTCGATGGATCGATAGTTGTCATCGTTCCGGTAGTTGACAAGCTTCTCCACGCATGCGCGAGATACGCACGAAATACCATCGCTTCGTTTTTCAAACTTTTTATGTTATCTTCGTCTTGTTTTTCTATCGTCGTCTTTTGTTGTTGTTGCTGCGGTGCGTTCAACTTCTTCTTTTCACAAAAAGTTATCAACGCGTCCCAGGCCGACCTTAATGCGTCGGCGATAATTTCCGCATCTGCCAATGCATCGAGCTCGGAAGCTGCAAAAATGATTGCATTTGGGTCTCCAACCCGACAAACCGTATGAAATGCAGTTTTGACGCGCGAGACGATCATCGTCTTATTATTGCTACCAGGAGCAGATTTGCCTTGCGTTATGGTGTTTTCCTCCTCTTGGAGAGTGACGTCTTTTTCTTTGCAACGTAAATTTTGCAACTCTGCTCTGCAAAGTTTGAGTCGAAGTAATGCGGTAGATGCTGAAATCAAACGCATCTCTCGGCTTTCGTGCGCCTCGAGCGCTTGCACTGCGTGAGAAGCCAATGCGAGCGACGAATCATCAGAAGGAGACGACGCGCTCAGAGCACAAAATGCTCGCGTTTTGAGCGCGTCTGCTTCGTCGTTCTGAAAGCTTTGGCATTCAATCGACTCCTTATTTTCTGAGATAAACCCTGCTTCGCGGCATAATTTATCGATTGCTACGACGTTGTCAAATGCGTCGTGCGCGAGTTTAGCCAACTTTTTGGCATTTTCCCCTCGATAAGCCGCTTCAGCGATAAGTTCGAGATCGACCGCGTAATTCCACGCCACGGCGCGAGCTCGGGCGAGCAGAGGCGAGCTCTCCTTCGAATCGCTGGACGTCAATATTTGAGCTATGAGCGAAGAAGGAGTTAGTAATCGCTCGGCGTATTTGATTGCGGTATATTCGTTTTCTTCGTTCGTTGGTGACGTTGACGATGCTGAAGATGTGATTGAAAACGCTGCCCAGAACGTGCTTGCGATGAGCGCAAACTTGCACTCGTCGTCTTTCACAGCTTGAATAGCTTTCAAACGTTTCTCAATCCGCTCTATGCCAGCGTTAACGTTTTTCGTCGCGAGCGCAAGTACAAACGCGGCGGAAGCGAACGTTCGCAACGTTCTCGTCTTCTCAAACCTTTCATCTTTTGCGTCGCCATCTTCGCCGAGTACGCGAAGGGCGCATTTTTCTGCATAATCCACTTTCCCATCGTTCAAAAGCGACGTTTGCGCCGAGAGAAGTAACGTTTGCGCGTCTTCAATCGTACTTATCGTATCTTTACTTTTCTTTTTATCATCATCTTCAACCAGGTTGAGATGTTTAGAAGCATCTTCGTTTAAGAATACGCAAACTTTCGCCGCTCGAGTTTGCATATTTTTCTTGGTCGCGAGCGGGAAAACTGATGTATCAATCGTCTCCGCGACTTCAATCAAATTCTCCAAGGCTACTTTAATCACGTCCATCATCTTCCTTTTTGTCGGTTCGCCATCCTCGTTGCTCGATATATCGAGATCCTCCAAGTCTTTTAACAACTTCTCCAAGGCGCCGAAAAATATAGAAACCATCCGTGCCTTTTTCGCTGATTCGCTACTCGACGACATCGCATTTGCGAACAGTAACGTTCTCGCACACTTCGCAAACATCGAAGACGCTTTCGATAAGTCGTTCAAGCGAATAAAATTCGCTCCTCGTAGCGATGCGACTTTGAAATTGCAGAAGAAAATTTCTTCATCTTCCTCGTGATCTCTCAACTCTTCTTTCGAAGGAGACTCGTCTTCGGAGAAATCACAATCAAATCGCGTCCCTTCCAACGCCTTTTTGAAGTACTTCTCAGCCATTGAAAATCGAGCGCACTCGTAGCACGTCTCCGCTAATTTCCCACTCAAAGATATCAGTAAGTCTCTATCGATGATGGTGTCGTTTACATCACACGCGCTCTTTGCCTCTGTGAGCAACTCTAGTACTTTCTCGCGCACGTTTATAGAAACAACGGCGGCCCCAACGTTTGTCGTTTTCGCATCGCTCACCACCGCGACGTTCCAGCATCGAATCATGCGCTTTGAGAAATACGCGCACTTTTTCCGACTCCACTCCTCGTCGTCCAAAGAATTCAACCTTTCCTCCTCTGTCGTACTCGCAGCCAAAACGTCCTCGGAAACCTCGATCGCTTTCAGCGCGATCTCTACGTCTCTCAACCTACCGAGAAGCTCCGTTTGATCTTCCACGGTATCCGCCGCGTCCAACGCGCGTTTCAGTTCGCGCATATTTCGCGACACTTTCGTCAACAATACCTCTTCTTCTTCTTCTTCTTCTTCTTCTTCTTTTTCTTCTTTCTTCTCTGTTTCCATCTCCTCTTCTTCGTTCGTCTTCTTCAACTTTTTCGCGTGCAAAGAACTTTTCATCTCGGCCAGTTTCGCCGCCGTAGGGCTTCTCTGTGATTTCTTTCCTCCTCTTCTCGAGGTAATATCATCGCGCACGTCCAACGTCGGCAACGACGGCTGCGCTTTATTACCTCGACCACCCGTCCTCGTCGTCCTCGTTCGTTTCACTTCTTCTTCTTCTTCTTTGTCTTCTTCTTCGTTTTGCTTCGTCTTCCTATTCTTTTTCTTCTTCTGTTTCGAAACGGTTGTCGCGGTCGTCGTCGCAGCAGCAGCAGCAGCACTCGCACTCGCCAAATCCTCCTTCGATGGAGGCTTCTTCTTCTGCGCGGAGAAGATCTCTTTGAATCCCATTACGAGTAGTGTGACGAATATTACGTATTAGGTATTCAAAAGAACCGCCGCTCTTTTTTTTTAAGAAGGAGAGAAATTCAAAAAAACATAAAAATCTAAATCTGGGCACCCAAAAATACAAGGGAAACCCCTACGAATATGAAAGAAAACGCACAGAAGACTCTTTAGTAACGCTTTGCGTGTTCTAGTATTATCTGTTGTTTTATTATTATTATGGAATTCTAAGTTTCGTTCCTTCTTCCCAGTTGGAATCATCCCACAAGGCGAGCTTTTCCTCGACGTCGTCGTCGACGTACTCGCAAACGTGTTCGCACGTCGATTCGTCGAAGCTTTTGATAACGGCGGAGTACCACGTGTCTTCTCCAGGCCAGAAGATTTCGAGTTTGACGCCGACGGCGTTCTGGCCTTTCGCGGCGAGGAGCGCTAGGTCTAAATTGGTGTCGTGCGCGACTTGAAGCATTCGGTTCGTGATGCACTTTTCGGCGGCGGCGGCGTCTCCTTTACTTTTGGAGGGCGATTTTTTACTCGCGCAAACGGAACACTTTCCGCATTTTCCACTTGGTTGGAGCGCGTGGAGGGCTTTGGCGACGTCTTGGTCTTTTTGTTTCATGGTAAAAGTCAATTTTGGTTTGACTTTCTCCCACGGTGGCTCAATTGCACTGGCCATGTCGTAACACGAATCTCTGACCGGAACGGGATGGCCAGGCACGAGTTGTCTCAGCGCGTCGTTCCCGACTTTACGCATCTCTTCGGCGTCTTCGTAAATTTGTGAATCTTCTTCGTTGAAGCTTTGAGCGTTCGAGAAGCACAGTTCGATAGCGAGAAGAAATGACCAGATGGTCGGGTAACCATTTTCTCTCAAACATTTCGTTATACTTCGCAAATCGATGGGATTGGCAATCGCTTTGTAGTATTCTGGAAGGACTTTTTGCGTAGGAAGGAGTTCGAAGAGTTCACTTCGAAGACGCTTGGTTTCCGGTTCGACAGCGGAGCGAATCGCCCGAAGAACTGAATGGCACATGGTTGTTGCTTTCTGCGTCATTGTACCATCGGTATTCTTCCATTCCCATGCACTTCCTCCATCTGCGTTTGTGTGCGCGATGGTGGCATTCTTCGAAACTTTGGCTTCTCTGCCGTAGTCTTCTTCCTCCTCTTCGTCGTAATCGTCGTCGTCATCGTCGTCACCTTCGGCGCCTGAGGAACGTTGTCTTCTCGCCGCACGGCTCGGTAGGTGGCGCGGTTCAAGTTTTTCTTTCGCTTTATCCGCGGAAATTCCTTTCGCTAAAGTCCAAATACCGCCTCCGGCGCTGGTGACTTCCGTGAAAATATCCGATTTGTTGCGCATGTACGCAGTGAACGCCGCCGTTTTTCGACCGCCTCGCGCCCATTCTTTACCAGAGCCACCTCCTCTTGCTTCAATCTTTTCCATAAAATCGTTTGTTCCAAGTTGAGAGTATCTCTCTAACAGACTGATTGCGACGATCGTAGTATCATTTGTGCCGTTTTTCCTCGTTCCGAAAGGACGACCACGTTTTTTACCTCCAGCCGTAGTAGCGTTACCGATCGATTTCTTCTTCCTACCCGTGAAATCAGAATCGGAAGCAGCAGAGTCATACTCTTCCTCTTCAGAAGATGCATCATTGGTATCACCCTTCGATCTGCGCCGCTTTTTGTATTTACCGATCTTCAAAGATGGAATTTCCATCGGTTTGTTCTCGTACCTGATTTTCGTCCGACCTCTTACGCCACCGCCCGCTGGTTGCTCGTTCTCTTGCTCATGCGCGGCTTCGTAACCGTATTCTTCGATGGCAGCTTTTTCACGCTCGATTTCTTCGCGAATGACTTTTGGAGAAATTTGTGCTGGCGGATGATATAACCCTGACGTATCGGATATAATCTCTCGATGATCACGATAGACAACATCGTCTCCCGCAAACGGATTTTCCTCGTCGTTGATTTCGTAAGGAACTATGCGAGTCTCTCTGTACTCTCTCGGTTCTTCGACGTCGTCATAGATATCTCCACCGGCTGTAGGGAACGGAACATCTGGTCCGAAAAGTTCTTTTCCAGCACGATGCATGCATTCTCTCAACGCCGCTGCGTCCGCGTACATTTGAGTCGCGGGATCGTTGTATCTCTGCGCGTTTGCAAACGCGAGCTCCAAGGCAACGAAGAACCACCACGGCGAGGCGTACACTCCCGACTTCAATGAGAATTCGATCGTGGCTATGTCAATTGGGTACCTAATAATTTTATAATATTCTGGAAGGTGTGACTTCTGGGGAAGGTGCTCAAACATTTCTGTGAGGAAGCGCTTTGAAGCGTTCGCGCCGCCTTTCCCCTTCCCTTCGGCGCCGCGGACGATTTTTAGCATCTCGAGGCATTTTCTTCGCTCTGACATGCGCATTGGATGATGTTTGCTCACGCCAATATCATCAATGGTGTACACTTCGAACGGACCGATCGAAATGGGATACTTTGCTCTAGATATTCCAGGCGCACCGGCTGGCTTTCCGATTTTCTGAACCAGCTCCAAGTCCGACAAGTTTTCAAAATCTTCCTCTTCTTCTTCTTCTTCTTCTTCCTCCTTTTTCTCCTCTTCTTTTTTCTTCTGCTCCTCCTCCTCCTCCTCCTTCTTCTTCTCGTCTTCTTCCTCTTTTAACTTTGCTTGCTCTTTTGCCTCTTCCGCTGCGTTTGCTTCTTCATCGAGAACTTCCGGTTCCCATTTCAAATCCATCAAGAATAGATACAACTCCTCGGGCTTCCCGTTCTCGTACTCGACGCGATGTTCGCCAGAGCTCTCGAGGAATTTCGTGATGGTTCCAATGTGAAATCCATCGTCGGAGGACCGATATACGGCAACTTTCTTATTTATGATCTCTCCGTTGTTGTCTAACTCCTTCCCGGAATTAATCAGGTGCTGACCAAGCGTGATCCCGGTTGAATCATCAATCTCATCGTCAAGTCTCATTTTTATCGAGTTCTTCCACTTCTTACTCTTTGAGCCTCCTTTCCTTTCGAATTCCGTAACCCCAACTTGCTCGCCGGAACTATCGATTCTACACTTCAAATCAACGCGCGGTCGACCATTCGTCAATAGTACCCCCGTTAATTTACCGCAAATGATAGGAATTTCCTTCGGCGTGCATGCGCATCCTTTCACCGGCCTCGCCGCCGGATTCTTCATCGTAACCTTTAATAACGGTTTACCCGACTCATCAGAAGGTATCTTCCCGTTCTCTGCATCCATTTTGCGCTGCTTTTCGTGCAAATACTTTTCGCGTTCTCTCGGCGTCATGAACCGGACTGGTTGCAACGCCATCTGCATTCGTAAACGTTTTTTCTCGCTTTCTTGCTCTTTCGCGCGTCTATTCCGCTCTTTTATGCGTTCGGTATCGCGCGACTCTTTTAATCTGACCTTTTGAATTGAAGAAATTGCTTTGTTGACACCTTGAATATATAACGTCCGATCGCACTCTTCTTCGTAGAGCGATTCGCGCTCTAAGGTTTCCTTGTAGTCTCGCATAGCATCCAACTCGTCTTGTACGTCTTCATCCATTTCGTTATTATTTTCGTTTGAAGCGGGAACGGGAGTTTGCCATTCTTCATCGCGGTCGCGAAAGGCTATCAACGAATCTTGCACGTGATACTGACCGTATCCGAATAGCATATCACCATCGATATCTTTCGGCTCGTACTTTCTCAACTTTGTCGGATTGGTCATGAGTGGCGTCGTGTGTACAATGTTCGCCGCAAACATTAAAGCATCGGAACCGACATCTGGATTCGACCACGCCGGTGGTAGTATCTGAAACTTCGCGTTTACTAAATATCGCGCTGGAAGCTTCGTCGGGTTCAACTGCGCAATCCACGGTTGCATTTGAGAGATTGCGTCTTTATCTGGGAGGACTCCTTCCTCGACCATATCTTTCGTCATCAATCCAGCGCCGACCAACGTGAGAAGTTTCGTCATTTCGCCCATTTTAGGAATCGCTTTTTGAACGTGCTCGGCAAATTCCAATCTTCTGCAGTGATTTAAACCAATGAACTTGGCAGAAATCCAATTGCCCGTCACGACAGTTGTCTTCACTTCTTGCGTCTTCGTTTCCCCTACTTTTTCATCTGCTTCTCGCTTAACTTCAACCGCAGTCGCGCCTGAATCTTCTCCTCCGCCGCCTTCTTTTTCCCCTCCTTCCTTGGTGCCATCAGGCGCAGCGTGCGAGCGATGCATGACTATTTTCAGCGACGGCTTTGTGGCTTCTGTGACCGCAGTGGCGGTGTCTTTGACGTAAGTAGTTTCGTTGATACGTTGTTGTTGAGGCTGGCGTTGCTCTTCGCCACCGACGACGACTTTTGGGGCGTCTCCTTCTGCTACTTTCGTCGTCTCCCCCAACTCAGCTTTGACTTCTTTCTTCTGAATTCCTTCAGCGATTCCATTCGTGCTAATGCTATTGATGTTACCGGTATCACTGGATAAAGGCTGTGTGCGTGTATTTTCTCCTTCTCCTGCTGCTGACGGGGATTTCATCGTGAACACTAACTTTGGTTTCGCTTCTTCGTTCGCCGACGCCGGCGCCGCGGCCGTAGCCGACTCTGGTGGCGGCGCGTTTTCTGCCGCCTCTTGCTTACTTTTTTCTATAGCTTTCAGTCGAGCCTCTTCCTCTAGCTTCATGAACGCGGCGTGCTTTTCTTTTTGAACATTGATTGGCAACTCCTCAAACTCTTTCATCTCCATCGGTCGCTTTCTTCCAAACGTCGCGTAAAACAATCCGCACGCCGTGCACAGATGATCCATGCCCTCAAATTGTCCTGCGCGCATTTTTGGTGTGTCTTTGTACGCTTTACTACACGTCGAACACTGCAAAACACCACCGTAGTCACGCGCCGAGGGATTAATTTTGGTCGTCGTTTCAGACTTTTCAAGCTCTTGCCTTAATCGCATCTTCCTCGCTTCCTCGGAAGTCGGGTCTGCGTAAATCGCCGATATTTTCTTCGTGTTCATTTGACTAGCGTTCCTTTGTTGTTGCTGCTGCTGCTGATACCAGTTGAGTGGTTTCATGTTTTTATAACGAGACGGTAACGCATCTCGTCCGTACGGATAATACGCTTCCGTTAACATGTCTTCCCTCAAATGAATTTTTTGAGCGATGGCTGTTTTCAAATTTTCCTCGCGTTCCGATTCCCACTTTTCAAATTCGCGCCGTTGCAGTTCCTCCAAAATAAGAACCGCAGCTTCACTCGGCGTATCCACGCCTTCTTCGACCGTTTGCACGCTCTTTTGAGATTTACTCGCATCGTCTTTTCCCCAAATCAAGTGATGCTTTTGATGTTCATCCACCCACGCGGAGTACGGTTCGTCAAAATACTCGCCTTCGGCTAAATACCTTCGAGGAATCAAAGCGTTCTCCGCCATCACGTACGCCGGTGGTTTCTGTTCAACTCCCCACTCCATCTCGTCTAATCGCGGTCGTCCTCTCTTTTTCTGCTGCGGCACATTTTTAAGGTGACTCTTCCCCATGGACATGTTATACTTAATCGCGAGAAAATCCGACGTTTGCATGGACTCTTTGTGCGCCCCGCCGTCGTTTTTCGCCGCGCTCGGCGTCGACGACGCGCGCGGAGTCCCATTTTCTCCTCCTCCATCCTCCACAGCAGCACCATTATCGCTTTCTTTCTCTTTCGCATCCAACCTCCCGAGCGCGATGACTTCAGTCGTCACCACCGCCGTGTTCGCCCCGACTCTCCCGTCTAGTAACCGCGCTCTCAAACTCCCGATTCGTTGCCCTTTCCAACTCGTCAGTCGTTGCTGCTTTTTCAATTTATCCGCTCGACTGGAAAACCTCTGCGGTTTCATCCGTTTCCTCGCGTGCGCGCCTTTCGGCCCTCTCTTATTCGTCCCATCACCGTGAGTATTAGTATCAGTAATAACTCTCTTCGGCTTTTCTGGAGGCGCGACTTTGCTCGCGAGCGATTTCAGATCGAGTTGCGCGATGAGCGCTTGGTTGCGCGCGATCTTTCGTTTCCGCTCGAGTTCGTACTCCGTTAAGTTCGCCTCGTTTTCCTCCATATTGATTTATTATTCAACAGAGACAACGCACAGAGAGCGACAACTTTCTAGTTTTTTCAAATCTGTGCACCACGAGCGCGACGCTTAATACCTCTGTGTGTCTATTTGAATTCGAATGTTGGTGAATGTTCTTCTCGGGGTGAGTCAAAACGAACGGAATCTCTCGCGCAATTCTCTCTCTCTCTCTCTCAAACGCGACGTAACTTCTTAAACGTACCTCTACCGCGACCTTTGTTAAGCGCGCGCGCAACAAACGAGAAAGCGGATTTAAATTTTTTTATCAATCGTCTGGAGAAGTCCGTCGTTTGCGCGCGCGCAAACCGAACAGGGGAGGATGTTTATTTGACGAAGACACGAAAAAATTCGAAGGAAATCGAAAAACTTCTATAAAAATTCGGAAAGAGGATACTACGCTTTTGAGCGCGTATGCGACCAGACGCGTATCATCAAAAGTAAGCATACGAGGATGTAGGTGATTGTTGCTTTCTATGAACCGCGAGAATAAGGATGCGCGACTTTTATTTACTACACCTAATGCAAATGCTCTGCTATATATACTACTCCGCTACGTACTAAAAGCGCTCGAAGACGAGCGTTCGGATGCGAGACTTTATTCACTCTTGTTCTTCTTCATCTTCAAACAGCCAAGGCTTCCCGCACACCGCTTCTACAGTCGCTTTCCAACTCGCGACGATCGCGACTAACCCTAACGTCGGATGGTTCGCGCTCGCCGCGTCCCAATCCTTCGCCGCTTTCCCCGTTTTCACGTCTCGCTCGAATCGTTTGCACCCGTCTTCCAATTTAAAGTGAAACGCGCTCAAAAATGTCTCCGCTTCTTCGCTCACGACGTCGCGATAATCGTACCGTTCCGACCGCGCGCAAAATGCCTGCCATTGGTACGCGTAGGATTTGTGTTTTGAAAACGCGTGGTGGTGTAACGTGCGATGGATTTTAGTCCCAAACTCCACGCGCGGGGTTGTTATTTTGTGGACGAATTTCTCGTACGATTCTTCCTCCTCCTCTTCCTCCTTCTCCTCTTTTCCGTCGTTCGTTCCATGAGTTGCTTTCCCCGCGTTGATTCGAGTTTGACGCCGACGATTTCGGAGACTGAGGATGATGCGACCGTGGTCGCGACGTGGTGTGGGACGAGCAAAAACGTGAATGTGATGAACACTTTTTACCTCAGTGTGCATGCTTTTTATGACGCGCTGCGGGACAAAAACGAGAGATACTTTACACACAACAAAAGAATAATGACGGGCAGACGCAAGAACAAACATCCGCAGCGCGCGGTAAACGTGAAAACGGTGGTGGTTGCGAGTGACAGAGAGGAGAGAGAAGAACGATTGAAGCGAGAAGAAGAACGAGCGTTGTGTTTGAGAATACCTGATGACGATTTTGATGATGAGATGGACGAACAGATACGAAAAGAAGAAACTGATTTTAGGAAAGGATCGAAGAGGAAGAGAGCGCAACAACACGAGTGCGGCGTTTGCGAGAAGGTGTTTGATAGACCATCCGATTTGGCCGTACACATGCGTATTCACACGAACGAGAAACCGTATAAATGTGATGTGTGCGAGAAGCGTTTTCGTGATTCTAGTAATTTGAAAGTTCACATGCGTTTTCACACGAACGAGAAACCGTACGAGTGCGATGCGTGCGAGAAGAGTTTTCGTCGATCTAGTAGTTTGAAAACCCACATGCGTATTCACACGAACGAGAAACCGTATGAATGCGATGTGTGCGAGAAGCGTTTCAGTCAATCTGGTGCTTTGCAAAAGCACATGCGTACTCAGCATTAGCTCATTTGTAGTTCTACGCAGAGACATACACTTACGCGTAAAAAATTCACACGAGAAAAACAAGATGCATCAAACTTTCCTCATTTTCCTCATACATAACTTGGCTTGCTCCAACAAGCGCAGATAAATCAGCCGTCGTTGTTCATGAAACAACGCGGGTTTAAACACAGGTATACTACTTTTCGCTCCTCTCTCGTTATCGCGCGATATGTGAAAAGGAAAATGATGTATTCAACAACGTAGTAAAAGGTCTGATACCGACCGGATGACGATTGCGTTTGGACGTTTATTACTCTGGATTTTTCTCTCTTTCGCCAACGCAAATGTGTTGTTCTGTTATATGTTTCGAGAGGACGCTCCCCTCTTCTTCCTCTCCTCTTCTGTCTCTCTTCAAAATGCCCGACTTTAACACATCATCGTAGCGAAAAGGAGACTTTAAGCGTCCACTTTCCTTTTCGAAAGGCGCCGGGCGATATGAAATTCAAGAGAGAGAGAAAGAGAAAGAGAAAGAGGGGAGCTGATTGAAATATATTCGCACGCGCTGCGCAAAGCGAGGGCGTTTGGGAGGAGAAAAGGATAGACTAATACAGTAACTCCTCCGTCGTCATCTATCGTAAAAGTGACGCGACTCATCGAAGAACAGATAACTGATTCCTTAACTTTATCGTTTGATGCGGCGGCATCTTCTGCGCGCTCGCGCTCTCTTTCCTCGTCGTTCGTATTTAGCTGACCTCTATTTTCACAAAATACTATAGGGGATTTTAAAGTTTCCAGTCAATAATATACACATGGTGAGTGGTACGTTGGACGGTAGGATTAGGTACGCGAAAGACGCGAGCGAGAACAAGAAGAAGAATGATTTCAATAACATTGAATCGCACTACGCGCGAGCTCTGGACGAGTTGCGAGAGGCGACGTTGTTCGTCATGTCGTCCTCGAGAGCGAACAGGTACCGGATATTTTCGAAGAGGTTGTTTCGAATGGCTTTTATGATTGGAGATGAAGGGAAGGACGGCAGCGAGAGGAAGCGAGAGAACGTTCTGAGCGCGTACGACGTTGCAACGATAACTACGTCGGAGGGCGGGCAGGAGAGAAATTTGAACAAGACGAAGAAAATCGGCGGGGCGAGTCAAAATAGCAACGGTAGTACTAGCAGCATAGGTGACAGGAGAGAAGATGAAGAGCTCGCGTATTTGATGGAAGATATAATGCCCAGGAATACGCTTTTTGAAATTTTAGGAGACGTTCTAAACTTATCTTTCAACGGCGTGCCGCTGTGTCGGGCGCAACATCGAGACGAGGAGGAGGAGGAAGATGGAGACGATGGTGAAAGTTTGAGAGTGAAGAGTAGTAACAAAGAAAAGCGATACGCGGCGAGAGTAGCACGCGGCGCGTTGCTTTGTGTAGGCACCGTTGGTATTACGGATGGTTCGAGCGAACACGATGTGTTCGTATCGTTTATCGAGATGCTCGTGGACGTGTGCACCCGGGAGCTCGAAAATCAGCAGACGACACGGTCGCGCCCGGGGCGACCTCGTCGTCGCCAACACCTCGGAGAGGAAGACGATGATACACGAGAAAAGAAAGAACTCGAGCGCTTAGAAGACGCATTCTTGAACTTTTACGGTGCCATTCGAAAGAATATGCGGGATAAAACCAAGGATGCGGATTGGAGCGACGAGCACGATGATAAAATTCGGATGAAGAATCTATCGAACGCCTTGGAGGAAAAGGACGACGCGTACGCTTCGCTCCTTTTACAGGCTGAAATTTTAGAAACACTCATTGCACTCGTCGCCGAACGACCAGAAGCAAGAGCGATGCTTGCGAAGAAGATTGAGACGATTGAGATGATAGTGCGCGCATGCACGTTCAGTGGAGACGACGACGACGACGACGACGACGGAGAAGAAGAAAAAGAAAAAGATGGATTCGAAGAGTTGCTAAATGAAATCGGGGACATAACCGAGGAAGAATTGAAGGCTGCATTCTCGCGAGCTGAAATGCAGCTCAACGACGCATCCAGTGCTCTTCTCGCGTTACTCACGCAAGTCCCCGTGCGCCTTCCAGATACGTATACCATTCACGACAACATCAATGCGATAACGGATATATCTGAGAAAAATGCGGCAGCGTTTGAATCTCTCCGAGAAGCAGCCGCGAAAGCGCGAACGATGTGCGCGAAACTTCTCGGCGGGGAAGAGTATGTGCAGGAAATAATCGAAAACCAAACTCTCGACGTGGTTTCGAGGTATGCCGTCGAGCAAAAAGCGCGGAATAGATGAGAACTACTTTATACATTACTGTTGTACACTATATTTATTTACACACCTGCCCTTTTATCAAAGACATTTGAACGGAAACGTCTCTGGTCGTTGTAACCAGTTATCGTTTAGCCACACGCACGAGTCCTTCCCACTGTCCACGTAATGCACGCTGTAAGCCATTCGATTTTTATCGCTCGTATTCGCTGAACTCCAGTGCACGTTCTCTCCGTGTAAAAAGACTAACGTTCCCGCGTCGACTGTCAACGGCACGAACTCTTCTATGTTATACTCAACTTCCTCGCCGTCGCCGTCGTTCGAAAACTGCACCTTTCTCACTTCCGCATCGTGATTTACAAACATCCGCTTCCTCGTTCCATTCAAATGGCTTCTTGGCAACGCTCGCAAACACCCATTCTCAATCGTGCACTTCTCCAACGCGACCCAAACGCCAATCGTACTCTTTTCCGGTCCCGTGCGCAAAAACGTATCGTCTTGGTGAGGCACGACTTCGCCGCCGCACCGCGCGTTTTTAAATATAATCATCGATTGCACCGGAGTCGGCTTGACTAAACCCAACTGTTCTAAAAATCGCTTCATCTTCTCGCTTCTGGAAAATGCACCGAATGCAGGATCCAAATCGTGCAACGCGTGGCCGATTTTATTCAAAGTCTCCTCTTCTTCTTCTTTCTCCTCGTAAAAATACGAAACATTCGAAGCGCTGTTTAAAAAGTATTCGTCCGAACAACTCGACGCTTGTTTCTTCTCCCCGGTCGTGAACACGGTCTTTTTGGACATTTTCTCCGTCCTCTCGCGACGATGATGTTCTCGCTCGAGCGTTTTCGCGCGCTGAAGAAGCGTTTGTGTTTCCTCTTTACGTAAAAAGCCATTCAAACAGACGAAGCCGATGTTTTTGTACGCTTGGACAACTTCGGAGGATAACCCGGACTCAGAGGAGGAAGAGGAAGAAGAAGAAGGCGAGAAGGGAAACGAGACGTCGTCGAGAGTGACTGCTTTTGACAACGCCATGTTATTAATGTGAATACTAATGACTTATTACTACAAACAATAAATGAGGACTTTTGTTCTCAAATTTCAAGCCTTCTTGGGAACCCAATCGCCTCCGGGTTTCGCAAACGTCCTGCTGACTAACAACGGAAACCCGATGGTACAATCCACGTAGCATTTGACCGGTCTCGCGTCCAAGGTAATTTTCCCCCAACTGACGGCTTCGTCCGGTCGAGCACCGCTGTCCGAGCCGTCGTATTCCGTCGCCGTGGACATGTAGACGGCGAAGTCGGCGCCGTTTCTCATCAGGTTCGCATTCGCCATGTGGTGTTTGGCGACACCGCCTCCTAATATGATGAGCCCAGTTTTTCGAGGTTGCTTGACGAGAAACGCTTCGTCGTTACAGTTTTTAATGTCTTTGACTAAATCGATGATTAAACCTGGATTTTTAAACGAGTGAAAATAGAGCATGTCGCCGATGGAACCGTCGGTGAGCGCCGGACAATACACCGGGATGTCGTTCTTCGCGCACCAATAAAACACCGACGTCTCGTCGTTAATTTCCAAACCTAATCGTTTAATGAACGACGAAGGCGTCCAGTGCGTGCCTTTCTCATTTTGTTCCTTCAACATCTTGTCTAAAAGAGGCATCAACCAATCTTCAAACTTGCAATAGTTATCGTTCGGGACTAACAAGTTCCCTATTCTATTCAATCCTTTCTCTCGCAAGTCTGCGCCTTTCAACGCAAAATCCCCAATGTACGTCTTCGCGAGGCACTTGATGAAATCTTCCTCGATTCCTCCCGCGGTCGTGCAAAACACGTCGATCATTTTGTTCTTGGCCAAGTAGCACAACGTTTCTCGGACGCCCGATGAAGTCAAGTTGGACGTGAACCCGCAAAAAATTTTCGTCCGAATTTCACTTCTCTCTTCGTCCGTCAACAAATCGTCGCTGGAAGGTTCGAAGGTGTTTTCCTCTCCTCCTCCTCCTTCTTTCGTTTCCGTCGTTGTTCTCTTTTCGTCCGATAATCGCCACCTGAGCATTCTGTTCACTTCCTCGATGCACATCCCCAAAGAGGTGGCTTGGAATCCAGTCGTTAAGAGAGAGTCGAGTAAGGTTTCGTAACAGATGCCGCCACCACTTTTTCCCGTGGGGGGTGTTGCGCCGTTTTTGGCGTCTGAAGACGACGAAGACGAAGCAGGGGGAGCAAAGTCGTACCCTCGAATGAACGGCGCGTCGTCGGGCATCTTGACCGACTCGCAGAGGACTGCGGTTTCCAAAGAGGAAGGGAGGTCGTGATGAGAGGATGTCATCGCGTGAGGTTAATATATATCTGTGTGTGTGTATGCGTAAGGTAAAGGTTTATTATGACGAGAATTTCGCAAACATATTACTAACAACAAAACTACACTCTCATCGATGAAACGATGACAACACTAAATTACCGCTTCCCCCAAATAACTTTAGTCATCTGGTCTGGATTCGGTTCTTTTTTATACACCTCCATCAACTGATAATACTCGTCGTCCATTTTGCCGAATCGTTTGTACAATTCCCACGTATCGTCTTCTTCCGAATAGCTTTTCCGGAGCGCGCCGTATATCGGGAAAAAGAACGGTTTGCGGTAGAGCAAGCGAAAATGGTATATTTCTTCCCAACTGTTGGCAAATTCCATTCGTCCTTGCCTGCCTCGAATGGACATGACGTTCCCGGCGCTTTGAATGTCGCCGAGCTTTGGATTTAACAAAATCATCGGTCGATCCCCCGCGACTTCCATCATTTCTTCCATGTACGGTAATATGCTATACCCGACGATATTCTGCGGACAAATGAGTATGAACACATCCTCGTCGTCTTTCGCGTGGTCTTTCCCAATCGCCCCGTTGCTAATTCTCTCCGCCACGTCTTCTTCCCAATCCATCAAATCGATCAAGCGAGATATCCCGCTCAGCGCCAGCGGCAAGCCTTGAAAGACGCCAGTCCCCATGCTCCCTTGGACGCACAGTTTCACCCTCTGCTTCCCACCACTCCCGTCCTTCCTCTCCATCCTCGCTAATTCCGTCGCCATCGTTCGCACCATCTCCAACAACGTTCCCGCTCGAAACACGTCCCCTTCCACGTTCATCTCCGGGAATTCAGTAAAGACTTTCATGCGCACATTTCTGTCATCTTTAATCGCTCTCAAAACGCTCTCCGTGGCGTCGTCGTAAAAGAAACGCCGGATTTCTCTCGTGTGTGGGATGTTGTTTAATAACGTGGGGAGCGCGATGCCTTCGTATCGGACGTTTGTTGAAGACGCTTCATCTTTTGACGACGACGCTTTAGTGCAGCACGTTCCGCTCGTGCATCTTCCGCCTCTACATTTACGAGAAGAAGAAAAAGAAGAACGAGCATATAATCGCGCGAATTTTTGCCCATCGTTTGCAACGCCAGCGTGGCACACAGCATTCGTGGTCTTTGCAAAAATCGGTTTTGTGGACATTTTGTGACGATGACTCTCGTTTTAAGCGCGAGGATGTGAGTCTTATACTGAGGGGATTTCGGGAAAATTTACGCACAAAAAAAACGCTTCTCGGGGGGTTGACTTTAATCAATAACCGATGGGGAAATCATCCGGCGCGGCGAAGAGAAAGAAAAAGAGGGAGAAAGAAAAGGCGATCAAAGAGGCGGTCGAGGAATTGGAGCGGTTGAAACTCGGACCGACGAAGTTGTGGACGGGGTTGGTGACGCATCATAAGGATGTGTTTGTCTCGCATGTGATTCCGAAATTGGATGCGACGGATCGGTTTTTCTTTTCATATGCGAATACAGAGAGTCGGGGTGTGCTTGCGTACGCCGGGGTAGACGTATCGAAATTAAATTACAAAGCTTACGAATGTTCATCCATTTCAACGCTGGAATTCGCGTGGAATAACATGGTTTGGGGAGAGAAAAGTAAAAGTGGAAGAGTGATGGATCAAGTCTGGTTTTGCGAGCAAGTTGCTGCAACGAACAATCTCGAGTTGCTCAAGTGGGCGAGAGAAGTGAAACATTGCGAGTGGGATGAACAGACGATTAATCAGGCAGCACGTAGAGAAAATCTCGAGATGCTGAAGTACTGCTTCTCTAACGGTTGCCCGTGTGATAAAAAAGAGTCGTGTTGTCAAGCTGCTATTGCAGGACACCTCGACTGTGTTCGATTTCTTTTCGACAAAGTGAAACCTTCGCGAGAGACGGAAGAAAAAATGGCAGGAGAAGCAGCATGCAATGGTCGCGTGGAGATCTTGAAATATTTCGTCGAAGAAAGAAAGATATCTGATGCAGTAAAGAGCGCCTGTGTGGCAGCTGCTGCAATGTATGACCATCTCGACTGCCTCAAATACTTGCTCGAAGAGGCGAAAGTGCCTCTTGACCTCTGGGCATACATCGCTTACGCTCGGTATTACGAGCACCCCGACTGCGTAAACTACTTGCTCGAAAAAGGGTGCCCGGAACCGACGGACGAAGAATACGCTGTATTTAAGAATCACATTGGTGTACATGGTACACTTTGAATAGAAGTGGGAGAGAGAGAGAGAAATAAATAAATTGTAACGCCGCCCTTACGCGCATCGCACGCACTCGTTTTTCCTTTTGAGCGTTTCGCCTCCTTTTTTGACTTCACTGAAAAGACCCATCACACATCTATGAAAAACATGGAGCACCAACTGGAATCGATGCACCTGTCCTCCTCTTCTTCTGGAGTGAAAGAGGACGACGAAACGAAAAAGGGACGAGGAGATACCGACGATGGCGATGGTAAAAACGCCGCGACGACGACGGTTTCGACGACGACGACGACGCCGAATCCCAAAACCGATTTGACGAACACGAATGAAATCGATTCGAACTCGGACGAAAACCAAGAGAGCGACGACGAGGACGAGGACGTGTTCGAAGACGCGACGACGCCTCCGGATGAAGATAATAATACGAATAGTAACGGTAACGATGATAGCGCGAGGAGTAGTACGAGTGGTGGTGGAAACAACGCGTTGTTTGACAATACTAATACTAATACGAGTAGTGGCTTATGCAACAAGGACGACAATGAAGAAGACCAAGAAGAAAACGAATCAGACGGTGAAAACGACTCGGAACGCATGCGGGAGGAAGACTTTTCGGAACTCTTGCAATACGTCAAAGTCGCGGTTGCGGACGAGAATCCGCTGGAAAAGTACGAAAAGTTAGGATCGACGTTGTGGCAACTGAGCAACGACGCTTTAGAGCAGTTGGCGAACAGAGAGGAGATTGAGAGTCAGCAAGGAGGACGAGGCGCGTCGTCGTCGGACGGCGGCGTGAGATCGATTTTTGGCATCGTAAACGAAGAAGACGAAGAAGAAGATGACGAATTGAACGAGAGTAAAGATGGGTTGAATTTGCACGATTTACCCAAGTGCGTTCAATTGGCGGCGAAGGAGTTGTCGGTGTTTGCAAAAGCGTTGATGATTGATCCGGGGATGGCGTATAGACCGGGGAGTTCGAAAACGCGCGAGATTATTCCGGGAGAGACGACGATGCGAGCGATTGGGAGTCATCGCGTTGGAGCAGCAGAGATTATTGCGATGATGCTACAGTTGGGATGTTTGGAAATTGATGAGAAGATGGCGCATTTGAAATTGGAGGAAACGAACGAGGACAAGAAACCGATGACTTTAGAAACGTTGGCGATTATGTTGTTCGAATACCCGTGGTCGTCCGCGTTTCACGCGGCGGCATCGAGAGCTATTTTAGCCGCGTTATCGAGTCCTCACGAAAAGCTTTGGATACCGTTGGTCGTGTGCGCGAGAGATGAAGGCTCGGGGGATATCTATAAGAATTCGTTGCCGACAAAGGTGGCGGAGACTATGGACGAAGCTTTGCTGTGTGAACGCTTGAGCAAAAGGAAAGGAAACGTTGGATCCGCGGTAGTGTTGGCGAACGCTTTGAGAGAGTTTGGGGAAGCCACGGATGAAGAGCGGAGCGAGATGCGAAGACATTTGAATAACAATCCGAAATGGTTGGAAGCGAATAAAGACGGCGGGAGTTTGGATCGTTTGAACGAGGAGCAAGTTGGCGGATTGTGCGGTCCAAAACCGAGTCGTTCGCAATTTTTAGAAACGAATTTGGGAGGCGGAGGCAACGTGATTAGCAGTCACGAGTTACTTCGCATGCTCCAACATATTTCATTAGGCGGCGGTGGAAACTAAATGTGAATCTCAGTAGTTACTTTTATAGATTGATTGATATTTCTTTCAAATCGCGTCAAGTTTTTTTATCAGCGAAAGCTCATCAAAGGCGACAAGGGCGAGCGTATAGTTTCCAAACGCCTCGCTTCCGGTCCTAATTCTTTAGCCGCTCTCGGGCTAAAGAATCCAACCGCCATAGTTGGTATAGTATCGCAGCAATTTTCATCGCCTACAGGTGCTATTGTAATTTTTCTAACCGGCGTCATCGCTTGATGTTCTTCGGCTCTTAGTAATTCGAATAAATCTCGTTCGTATCCTTCCGGATCGTCGATTGGCGTTTCAAAAGTTCTCACTGTTTCCATTCGCCGTTTCTTATTTGTCGAAATTGCGTACGTAGCTTTCAAACGCGAGCTTTGTGGCGTCTTTGCAGTTGTTGTTGCTGTTTTCATCGCTGGAGATTTCTGTTGCGGCTGCGCCGGTTCGTCGTTCGGGTTGATGGAAAAGAAATAGTTCGCGATTGGAGTCAAGACGCGCTTCACCGCACTTCCAATCGGTGGTGCTAATGGTGTTGGTTGCAGATGGTTATATTTCTTACTGCCCATCAGTGACGCCGTCTTTGGCGTTTTCATTCTGGCGTTTACCTCTTTTTGTTCTTCTTCGTCATCGTCGTCCTCTTCGTAACGCGTGCGTTTCCTCGTTTTTGTTATCTTTCTTCCTTCCTCTTTCGTATTCTCTAACGACGACGACCGCGAAGAAAAGGATATTTCCGCGAAGCGTTTCATAAACACCTCACCGTCGATGCTTTTTGTCGCATCTCTAATCGCTAATACTATCGCTTCACAGTCGACGTCGCCCGTCCTTCTCGCATCGAGTTCATCTTGAACAAAGCTCAACGTCGTCAAGCTAAACGCCACGAGCATCTCCGAGCAGCATCCCGAAGCTAAAGGAGACGAAGAACTCGTCGTCGCCCGTTGTTGTTGTTGTTGCTGCTGCTGCTGCTGTTTCTGCGTCCACAAGTGAAACAAGAGCGCATCGAACACCTTTTTCACCACCTCATCCGGCAACACCCCGATAAAAGCGCACAGAAACCACCGCGGGCAAAAAAACGTCACCGAGAAGCCGTTCGCGGACAACGTTTCGTGTAATCGAGGGAAGAGACGTTTCGTTTTCTCGTCCAAAACTTTCAAATCTCTCTTTAAAGCGAACCAATCAGCGTTGTCCTCGCTTTTCTTCTTCTCGCTGATGAAATAATACCCGGTCAAAACGTGTTCGATGAACGTTTTGCTCAAAGAATAACACTCCGCTTCGCTCGCTGACGATGTGGGCATCTTCATCATCATCGTCTGTTGTTTCAAAAGAAACCCAACCAGAAAGTTCATGCCTTGCGTGTACCCTTTCACGGTATCAGATGCGCTCAATGCTTGTAAAATGCGTCGCAAAGGAGGAATCATTCGTCCGTTGTGAACAAAATCCTTGTCGTTCGGAAAGGTTCGAGCGACATCTAATTCTATTTGTTTCAACGACTCTGCCACGCTCTTATCGTTCTTTTGTATCAAATCTTCTAAGAGCGCTTCGTACGATTTTGAAGACGATTCAGACGTTATATCGTGGTTGTGATGATGGCTCCATCGCATCCAGTTTTCCCACGACGTCTTCGTATCATCCGGAGCTGTATCTTCCGTTGTTGCCGGTAGTATCGCTTTCATTCTTTTACTGATGATGATGAATTTTTTTTCTTTTTATGAAGAGAAGTTCCCCCCTCCTCGATTGAGAGCCTTTTTTAAGTGGACACGATGCCGACATCGGACATTATGCTCAAAACCTTTCACAAACGCTATGATATCATACTATTACAACTTACTACTACTACAATGACGAACGTTTAGGAGGCTCTTCTTTTTTTTTTTGAAGTCCCCACCCCAAGTGGACGTCGCCTAGTCTTCCCGTGGGACCTTTAAGAAGGACGGAATTGGTAACCACGGCGACCGAGGAGAACGCCATCATCGCGCCTGAAAAACTCGGGTTGAGACTGATGCCGTATTCCGGAAGAAAAGCACCCGCGGCGAGAGGAATACCGACGGCGTTATACGCTAACGCCCAACATAAATTTTGCCGTATTTTTGCTAAAGCGGCGCGACCGAGTTCCAACGCGTCCGCCGAGGCGGCGATTTCGTTCTTCTCTGAAACTAAAACGACGCCGGAGGCAGCCGCGGCGGCTTCGAGACCGCCGGAGGCAGCAATACCGACGTCCGCGGTGACTAATCCTGGGGCGTCGTTGATGCCGTCGCCAATCATGGCCACCGTTTTCCCGGAGCTTTTTAATTTCTCGATGATGGCTGCTTTATCGCTCGGCGAGAGATTGCCGCGAGCGGACGCGAAGAGGGGAGTAGCGCTCAGTTCTCGAACCGCCGCATCGACGGCTGCTTGGCGATCGCCCGATAAAACATGCACTTCGCAGTTCAACTCATTTTTGAATCTTTGAATCGTTTCGATGGCGTCCGGTCGCATTTCGTCTTTCAATTGGAAGAGCGCGAGTATACCTTTTGATGTAGTACCCACGGCGGCAAACGAAGCGCCACTGCTACTTTCCGTTTCTTCTTCTGTTTCTTCTGACACAACGTTTAATTCGGATCGAACCCAGCTCGGCGTGCCTACGAAACATCTCTCGTCATCAAGCAGAGCAGAAACGCCAAAGCCAGGGGATGTTTTCTCTTCCGAACGCTTTTTAAACGAAGAAGAGGAAGATGCGTCGAGTTTGCCGATTTCATCGCCGCAAAACGCAGCGATGGCCTTCGCGAGCGGATGAGAACTTTCGGACTCAACCGCCATTGCGATGCGCAAAGCGTTTAATCTTCTCTCTTCCTCGTTACTTCCATCCTCTTCATTAGTAAATACTTTCATTTCAGTTACTTTTGGTTTCCCAACGGTCAGCGTCCCAGTCTTATCGAACACGACGCAATCCACTTTTGCCATTTGCTCCAAGACGTCGCCCCCTCGCAATAAAATACCTCTCCTGGCCGCTAAACTCGTCGCCACTAACACCGCCGTCGGTGTTGCTAAGCCTAAAGCGCACGGGCACGCGACAACTAAAACGTTCGTTGCCAATTTTGTCGGCGCGAGCCACCAGGGAATACCCGCGGCGTTCGAACCGACCGCCTCCATCAACGCTCCGGGGAAAAACGTCTCGCCAAATCCAGCCCAAAAGAAAAAAGTCGCCAACGAAATCCCCATGACGGAATACACAAACGGTCCGGCGATGGCGTCGGCGATACGTTGCGTTGGCGCTGGCCTGCTCTGCGCATCTTCGACAGTCTTTTGAATTCCAGCAACGATAGATTCATCTCCGTTTTTCAAGGACATGATCGAAAGTGGGCCTTCGTGAACGACGCATCCAGCGCTCACTTTTGATTTCCTAAATTTGGGGACGAAAATCGGTTCTCCCGTCAAAGAAGCTTCGTCGACCGATGCGGCACCAGAAACGACCACGCCGTCGCATGGAATAGTTTCGCCTGGGAATACTCGGACGACATCGCCTGGTGTGATTGATTCTCGATCGACGAAAGCATACATAACATCATCGGTTTCGATATCGTTTACTTTGCCCTCATCTTTTTCATCACTTAATAATGCGTTTAAATCCAACTTCTTGGAATCGTTTTGCGTGATTTCCATTCTCGCCTCGGCCGGGAGCAAGTTCGATAAGCTCGCTAAATCGCTCCCGGCTCTCGCTCTCGCGCTTGATTCGAGCGCCCTTCCTAATAAAATAAACGCCAACAACAAAACCGGCTCTTCAAAAAAATCATTCGTTCGCATGCCGTATTCGTTCAGCACCGGATGCAAAGCGTTTGCTCCGCTCAACGTAAACGCGGCTAAAGCGCCCACACCGACTAATGAATTCATCGTCGGACTTCCATTCTTAAACGCGACAAATCCGTCCGACAATATCTGCCTCCCCGGACCGAGCAAAGCAGCGCTCGCAATCGCCGCTCCAATCCACGGGTTCGCGAAACTCGTCACCGCGTCGCCGTGTGCGTATTCGTGCAATCCCAACTGGTGGAGATGGTGCGAAACGTGCGTTCCTAAACACGCAATCGTTAACCCCCACGCCAAGTATAAGTCTTTCGTCGTCCGTTCCTTTTCCTCGAGTCGCTTTTGTTGACTCTCGAGCGCCATCTGCACTCCGGCCTTGCCTTTCTCGCGAACGCGCATCGTAAACCCTTTCTTTGCAATCAAATCAATCGCTAACTTTTCTCTTTCTGCTGCTACTTCTTTTTCTTCTGTTCCATCTTCTGCATACGTAATCGCTGCTGTATTCGTGACTAGATTCACCGAGCAGCTCTTGACGAAATCTTGCGAGTTCAACGTCTTCGCAACGTTCGCCGAACATCCGCCGCACCGCATACCTTCGATCGAATACAGTTTGGTTTTCGTCGCGGCCGCCGATGACGACGCTTCCATATTTCCAACTTCTTCGGAGGTGGAGGTCGTGGCAGGAGGCGTGGAAGTGCCCAACGCCGCCAAGCGTGTCGTCGTCGTCGCGCTCGTCGTCCCTCTTTGCAGAGCGAAGTGCCGATTTTGCACCATCTCTCCCCGCGAAAAGCAGAATGCTTCGACCACTGCTCGAGAATACCCTCGGGTCATCGCCTTTTTCGTCGTCGCGCTCGATCGCGCGAATGATGCAAAAACAGGAGTCGTCGTAATCGTCGTCGCCGTCGTCGTCGTCGTCTTCCTCGCGAGGAGGAGGAGAAACGGGGAAGCGGAAGAAGAATTATCATCTCCAATTGCGGGTGAAAGAAGATGTCTCCCGAGCGCGGCGCTCGGGAGACGTCGTCGTCGCAAGAACGTAGTAGTCGTCATTGGGGCGTTTCTTCCGTTGAAATGAATGACGACGCGACCACCAAGAGTGGAGTAACCTGATGTGCTTTTGAGCATGTCGTCCTTCGAAAGAGAGTGTCTTTTTGTGCGCAAAAATATGACGACGATGCGAGGAAGCAGAAGGCAGAGAAATCTTTTCGCGAAATCTTTTCTGAGAGGGACTCTTTCCGCGCGAAGCAGAAGGCAGAGAATACGCGCGACACGCGCGACGAATGATGTGGTATTTCAACGGGCAAACTGTGTGTACTCTAAAAAACGTCGTAATAAATTAAAAACCGCTAGTCACTTTTGCACGAGCGCGTGGGAATGGTCGTTATTATGGATCCTCCCCATTATTATTAGTATTCGTGCGTAGGCGTTATTGTTCCTCCTGTCTTCTCTCGACGAATCCGACGACTTGGTCGGCTACCATCCACGTGATCGCCTGACCAGGCGGAATGCGCATTAACCTCGGCAACAAACCCTTCCACATGGCAAAGATACCCTCTTCTCTGAAAATAACCACCCCGGCGTGTAAGAAACCTTTATACTTGGCCTCGGTGCCGGGCGGAGCTTTCGCTTGCGCCATCAAACGCGTCTTCATGACGTCAAACGGCCCAGTGGCTATGGGGCCAAAGGTTGCGGCTAATCCACCGCTGACTAGGGATTGCGCGGGATGCAATACCATCCCGTCCCCATCGTGCTTTCCCCACAAAGTTTTATCCACCTGCGCTTTCGCCGTGAACAAACACATCTGATTGGTCCCGTTTCTCGCGATGGTCGGACCGACGCCCGACCACAAACCTTTCACACCTTCCTCCGCAATAATAGTTTTCGCGCAATGAAACGTGCCTTTATACTTTAACTTTGATGCATCTAATCCTTTTTGTTGCTGCAATCGAATTTTAACCACTTCAAACGGGGTCACGATCATCACCGCTTCGCACACGCCGGCGCCGAAACCGGCCAACATCCTGCGTTGCGTGCTCAAGTACCCATTTTCGTCTCTCAAACCGGCTTGAAACGTCGCGTTCGTGCCCATTCGCAGCATATACTTAAAGCATAAGTGCGTCGCAAATGGGGTTAATCCTTTCCACAGCGCCTTCGTGCCTTCGTTCGCTTGTATTTGCTTGAAACAGTCCGCGATGCCTTTGTATTGTCCAGTCTTATCGAGTTGTAAACGCGTTTTTACCACGTCCACGGGTTGAAGACAGCACGCCTGTTTTATAACACACACATTAATGAAGGAAAGAAAGAAACAATAGTGAATAGTGAATAAAGATACGCCTAGGCGAGAGACAGAGACAGAGCAAAAGTAGTTCACGCGTCGCCTCTTCTTTTCCATTTTTGAAATCGTATCGTCGTTTACAAAAAGCAATTCTTCTCTCGAAGACGAGAGGACAACTAAACCTACCTCGATGATACCTCCGAACGACCCGGAAACAGCTTTTATGGCCGGACTGACGCCTATTGTTTTCCCAGCCGCTGCTACCGCCGCCGCACCCGCCGTCGTCGTCGTCGTCGCCCCGGAATTTTCTTTCGCCGATGGGATAAATAAATCAAAAGAAGAAGAAGAATACGACGTCGACGCCGGGAACGAGGAGGACCCGACGCAGGCCGAAGACGCGAGCTCGCGGAGAGAGTGATGAGACATCTCTTTTCTTCTTCTCCCTCTTTCAGTGATGATGATGAATACTACTACGCGTGCCGTGAGATATATCTATAGAGATAGTAGGGAAAAAACAGAAAGAAAGAGCCCTCTGCTGCACCGCGAAATGATAGGCTGCTCTGCTGTCGTGGCCAATCTATTAATAATCGTCGTCAAAAATCCTCGCTCACTGAAGGAGTGTGTTCACTTTCGGATTTTTTCGCCACAAAATTTCAAACTCTTCTGCTCTCTCTCTCTCTTGCACACAACACAACGCGCGCAATAAAGAATAATAAATATATAAGAGGGAGAGATGGGACCACCAGGAGGACAGCAAAAACCATCGAAACGCGGGGATGATCATCGTCTTCAAAATGATGATATTGATAACGCTGGGAGAGGAGGTTGTTCTTCGTCGTCGGTGCGAAATCTCGTTCGTACCATTCGCGAGGAGTTGTTGGTGTTGCACCGAGAACAACAACAACATCAACAAAAAGGAGGAGGAGGAGCTAACGCGAGCGATGAGAACAACAGCGAGAGAAGAACAAAGAGCGCGCTCGAAAAGCTCGTGGAGACGCACTTTCGCGGAGGTGTTTTTGGTGGTACGTCGTCGTCTTTCTTTTTATGTTCTTCATCCTTTTTGCGTTCGTCAATGTGTTTTGTTTCTCTCTCTCTCTCTCTTTCTCTCTTGTTTTCAAAAATACTCACTTTCGCCACATCGAAAACCTCTCTCTTTCTCTTTAGGCCCCGAAACGTCCTCCGCGTCAGCGATGACGTCTTCATCTTCTGGCGTTCACGACGAGTCGTTAACAGTGGAAGTACTCCGAGTGTTGCGAGATGCGATACAAAAACGGCCAAACTTGTTCAAACGCGGAGACACGTTTTCGTCGGCGGCGACGGTGTTTTTGCGCGTGTTTCCTTTGACGTGCGCAGTATCGTCTTCTTTGGATACGAGAAGGGTAGCGTTGGAGTTGGCGTCCAAATTGATGCAATTCATTGCCGTGGACGATAGGGAAGGGTGGATTGCTTTATGCTTAGGGGCGTCGAGGGCGGTAGAAGATGCGAGAGAGGGGTTAATTTTACAGCGAGAAAGATTGACGGCGACGGAGGCGAGTTCTTCATATTATAATAACAACAACAATACGAACGTGGCGGAGTACGTCGCTTCGTCTTTTGCGGCTATAGTGGAACATTTTGAGATGAAGATTATAGATGCTGATTTTGAAGGAAAGGAAAATAGTAGTGATGTCACCGTTAAGAAGAAGAAGAGTACGGAAGCGCTGCGCAATGAAGAGTTTCTCTCTGGTTTGAAACGCTCGGCGTGTATATCTTTGGACCTTTCGAAAGGCGTCTCTGCGATGCATCTCTTTGTCAACGCAGCTTTGCAAGTCGTTTCCTATACATTTAAGGTATCGCCGCAAATTGCGAGCACGATGATCACGCCACAAACTATCGATGCGATTGTAGATTTGAGCGCATATGCCGGTTCGTATGAAGTTCGTTCGAACGCGTTGAAGTGCGCAAAGTCGATTTCCGTAGAATTTTACGAAAATATCGGTCGCGAAGATTTTGCAATTGCAGTTACGCTGAATGTTTTACACTATTTTGATCCCAATGATGAGCATACTAGTAATCTCGACGTTGTGCGAATGTGTCTTCAAACTTTGCAGCAGCAGCAGAGTAGTAATACTAGTAGCGTAGTAGATCAGAAACCGTCCTCGTACACAATCGTCGACAACGTCGCGAGGCTCGTGGAAGCGCTCACAAAGTGCATCACCGTCTGCCAATCTCGAGAGGTGAGAGAAATTTTACTCGAGGCTCTTTTACTCGTCGCCACTTGCGCTGATAAAGAAGAAAAACGAGTGAGCTCGCTCAGACGAAGGAGAAGCGAAAACAAAAAACGAAGGAATCACCAACAACAACAAGTCTCGTCTTCAGCGTCGGATACAATCGGTGTGTTATGCTCGAGAGCGTGTGCGTCCATTATGCATTGCGCGGTCACTAGAGATGGTTCGATGCCTTTCTCTGGAATACTTGCAATTGCCATGCGAGCGCCACATCAATCAGGAAAAATAGGAAGAAACAACAATGTCGGCAGAAAACAAAGTGGGAAGGAATTTAGCGACGAAGATACCGATTTTGAAGATCAAGCATTTTTTAGAGAAGAAGCCGCAGGGAATATCGCAAATTTGGATGTTATAGACGAAGAAAAGCAGCGTCAAATAGCAGCTGCGAAATGGACTGAGTCATGCGTGATATCAATGCTAGAACAGCTCGGCTTACCGCGAAAGAACACAGATCCAGATTCTCCCGGAGTGTGGATTCCAGACGCACGCGTCCAGGCAGAAACGACAAGTTTCAATAGCGGTGCGAACGATATAAAAACGCTCGAAAGGATTGGTGCCATTGTAACCCTTGCTAAATCGGCTGCAATGTCTGATTCAGCCGATGAAGCGAGAGCGTGTTCTGAGAAATTCATCTCGACGTGGTTGCAATGGTTCGGAAAAAATAAGAATCCAAGAGATAAAAGTTCGAGCGCAGCAGTTGCGAGTAATAGAGATAGCGTCGACATCGAAACTGTAGCTCTCGCGAGAGAAAAATTCTGCGCATTCACGATGCTTTGCGATGCTGCAACAGCTTTACTTCTCGCTGCGACGACAAAGAAGCGACGAAACGATGACGAAGATAAGTCCAATCAAAACATGGATGTGAGCACCACCCGAGGATCGCTGATAAATGATGACGATTTCTCGCTGCTCAATGTGCATGATATTACTCCAGACGTCGTGTTATGGCCGTACACAAGGTACGTGAAAGATCCGCACGTCAGCTGGGTTTTGCTAAACGCGAGCAAGTTCACGGACAATAGCAAAGAACGACGCCACACTAGGGCACTTCTTGATAGTACGACAAAGTCTAAGATTGCATCCGTAGCGCTAGCGATCACTTTCATCGCGACGACTGAAAAGTCGAGTGGAACAATAGTTTCTGCTGAACTTGCAAAGCGCGTGTTGCAGCGCGCCGTTGTAGACGAAGACGAACGAGTGAAGTCAACGGTTGTCATGGCTTTGCCGTTCGCCAAATTTTTTGCAGAGAGATTTTCACCCTCGAGTCAAGCTTTAGGGGAATTGACGAAGAAAGCGATTGATATGACTCGCGAAGAAGCGAATAAAGGTGTATCTGACGCTGCAGAACGGTATGAAATTCTAGCAGCAAAAGCTATCGCGGCGATGGCGATTGGTGTTAATTACGACCTCGGATGTCTCGCAGTTGCCCTATCTCTGAGCGACACTTTGATAGAGAAAAGTAACGAAAACAACAATAGTAACTCCAGAACGGCTTATAAAAGCTACGAAGTTGATCTCGAGCGTTTGCGTAATTCCTTGACGTCTAAAGCTATCTCAGCCGTTCGACTTGCTTCGGAAAAAAAGTATGAAGACTTGGAATGCATTTGCGAGTCCATTCATTCGGTTGTGAATATCAACCTAGTGAGCGCTTCAGAAACTCGGCGCAAGATTCTGAACGCCTTGTTTGCGAGAGTATCGCAGCAAGATAGGGGATCGACAGAGTCGCGAGAAAATCACTACTTTCAGAACAATGTCTTCCGTATCGCATCTTCCGATATGGTTGACCATCAGCCATCCAAATCCAAGACGCCATCGAGGGGTCGAACGTCGCGTGCAAAAGCAATGAGTGAACTCGAAGTACAAAAAATACCTTTCGTGCGAGATGAGCTCGAAAAATTATGCATCGAAGAATACTCTGAAATTTTTTCAAATTTTCTCGTCTGCGACGACTGTCCTGAAATTAATGAGGCAGAAGATGGCACAGAAGAGGCAAAGAAGCAACGCATGGCTGCTTGGAGGAACAATAATGTCGATAAGAAGTGGGAAGCGGATGCAACCAAAGTTGCGGTTTCCTCCTTACGAAGAGTTTTAGAGACCTCGTTAACGTGCGGTCCAGATTTTCTCGATCGAAGACGTCGAAAAGAAAAGGAAACTTTTGCTCTATTTGGGACCAATAAATTGATTGGATACGCGTGGCGATTAGCACATCACGAGAGCCCAAGCGTAAGAAAAGCTGTCCTTGATGCAACGCGTATATTTTCTCGGCGTGAAATTCTCCTGGAAGATGCTCTCGTAAACGGGGAGATCGATCTTTCGACGTTTTCCTTTCGAGCGATGAAAATGATGGCGGAAAATCTGAACAGCTTGAATTTGCGCAGGCAATCGAGTTTGAATGTAGCTTTACTTTGGGGCGGTGCGCCATCAGCCATGAATCAAAATCCAATCCACAAAATCGAGATTGAGGCGTCTTTAAAATTGCTCCGACATCTGAAAATCGTCGTGGACGAAGCGCCGACGGACACTGCACGAGAGCTTTCTTTGCGTGTTTTTTCGACCGCTGCTATGACCGTTCCAGCAAGACGGGACGCGTTGACGATTGAAGCTATGTTCTGCGTAAAACATATCGTTCCAAACTCTGGGGAAAGTTTACTCACGGCATCGACTGCTGCTCTTCTTTTGCACACTCTGGCAAAGAAACGTGATATTCGACCAAAGGAGCTTTTGTTAGGAGACGCTCAAATTGCAGAAGGTATCGGATGTATTATCCCTAATAATAAAGAAATGTTGCGTACACTTTGTGAGGCAGTCGTAGAGTGCTCAGAACGAGAGTTACTCGATGCTCTTTTACCCGCGGCGTTCCCGACACTAGTACGTAAAAGGGATATCAAGACGTTGGGGGCGTACGCGAAAGAGCTTCGAGGAGAGAAATCTGTCAAGTCTATAGTGACTGAATTCGCATACGTCGTCATTGCTGATTTTCTTTCAGCTCGAGATAATGAAGCACTAAAGAAGAATGCAATCGAGTTTCTCGAAGAGCAGACAGGTTTAGAAATAGAAACTCTGATTGCGGATAATGCGTTGTATCTCATTAGGTGTTTGATCAAATCCGCGGGCGCTAATGAGAAAGTACCAGAACCGGTGGTTTGCGCGAAAGAGTTGAAAACTATGCTCCACGATATTGGCCGTTTGGCACTAGGTGATGAGCAATTCACCACCTTACCAGATTTCTTGCGAGCTCACTTCACCGCCGTGGAAATGCTCATGTACGAACCAGATGAGAAGAGAAACGAAGTGATCCATCGCAGATTTCTGAAATCGCTCGCGATCATGGTCATTTTAATCCAAGATCATTTACCTCAATTTGCACCAAAAGTCATGGCCCACTTTTCAGCCGCGCTTGAGCGCAAAAGTCTGCGCAAAGATGCTCTCAGAGCGTGGTTGATATTTGTGCAAGTGATTGCGAAGCACAGCAACGAGTACTTATCGAGAATCGCCGGTCAAATTGTGGTCACGATGTTACCGTATTTACAGAATAGCGATCAGGAAAATCAAAATAGCACTGAATTCGATGAAGGAAACGGAGATGCATCGAAGAAAACATCGAGCACTGCGAACTCTGCGACGACAGACGCTAATCTAGCGGCAGCTGTTCTTGATGAGCTCGTATTGAAGGCTATTTTACCAAAGCCGATTTTGGCTTCGCTGCCTCTTTTGCCCAGACTGGAAAGACTGCGAGACTCGAACACGAAACTTGACGACGCCAGAAGATCCAATTTACTCGAAGATAGTTTAGGAATTCGACTACAAGCGTTGACGAACTCTTTGTCCCAAACAGAAAGTGCGGCGGTCCGAGAGACTGCGCTGGTGGAAATATATCGCGCATTAAGCAACCACGAGAACACAGATGAATTGAATGCTCTCGTGAAAGGCTCGAGCGAAGGTGCAACCGCCGATTCGGTCGTAGGTAATCTCGGATTTGCGCTGTTGAAGTCTTTTTCGCACGATTATTCATCTACAGGCAGTGCAAAAAACGAGCAAGCCAGAGTACGCTCGCAAAGAATGGCGGCAAAATGCCTCGGCGAGCTCGGTGCTATCGATCCCGGTCGTTTAGGAATTACCACCGAATCTGTTGACTTGCATTTGGATACCAGACCTACAGAAGTTTCTCAAACTCTGCTCGTAGACCACTTAGCTCGTATGGTTCGCGGTGCTACCGATGCTATCATGCTCGACGCCACGGCATTCTGCGCACAAAAAGTCCTCATAACGAGCGAGTGTAGACCGGCTGAAATTGAAGAAGCCGCAACATTTTTGTACAATCAGCGTAATAACTACGCTATGGATACCACTATATTACCGGAAGGATCAACAAAGGACGGGGCTAAATTCTGGTCGGAGTTACCTGAGGAAGCGAGAACCACGTTGGCTCCATATCTTACGACGATTTACACCTCAAGTAGTAACAAGCAACTCCCTTCGACGCGTCCGATATATGGAACGTCTTCTTCAGTCAACTCATTCTCGAAATGGATTCAGCAGTGGTGCCGCGTATTAGCCATAGAAGCTCGCGGTCCGTGTGCGGATTTATTCGAGAATTGTTTGGGAGTATTTCGACACGATACACGCCTGACGCTGTATTTGCTTCCGCACATGGTTTTAGATGCTCTGACTGGGCAAACCAAAGAAGAGTACTCCAATACGAACGAAGATACCCCCATTGTCATCGATAATGATGATGGAGATGAAACCGCGCGAATGCGAAGACTTTCCATCGAGCTCGAAATTTTAGCCGTGTTGAGAGACGCCGCTGGTATAGTAGTTTCGGAGAATGAGCAGCACGTGGTAAATACGAGCAGAGGTGAAATATCCCCGAATGATGTTGTTGCATTTTCGGCGTTGCGCTCGCAAAGAGGAAGAGACAACGCGCTCAACAGTAAGTCGTCTGCATCAGGAGGCTCTGGTGGTATCGCGGAATTGGCGGCACAAGCAATATTCCACTTGCTTGACCAGCTCGAAACGTGGGTTGCGAATGTACGTATCTCTAGTACGAGACGTCATTCATATGGCGCAAATGCCATGCACAAAAATGCGCACTTTGTTCAGGAGTTCCTGGAGAATATTCCTAAAACGCTACTTGCAAAAGCGGCGCAGAACTGTGGCGCTGCAGTTCGTGCTCTCAGGTACTTTGAAGACCATTGTCGTGCTCAGGGTGCGGTATCCAATCCTGCATCGGCGAATTTTGCGAAGACAAAGCTCGACATGGCAGACGGCGACGTCTCATTCTTAGCCTCGGTATATCAGGGCCTGGCTGAACCGGACCAGTTGTTGGCGTTGCCCAGATTTCGCGCGCAACCAAAAGTGGAAGATGAGCTTTTACGACACGAGGAAGCGGGGGAATGGGAGGAGGCACTGATTCACTACGAATCTGAGCTTTCAAAGAAGACGCCAAAATCATCATCTTCAAGTGATACTTTATCGCCTGCAGAATGGGGAAGGCTTCGTTGTTTAAAAGGTCTTGGGCATTTACGAACGGTGCAAAGAGATTCGGAAACTCTGCTTGCGGCGCGTCGCTTCTCAAGAAATCGCAAAGAAACAGGAGCGCTGGCAGAATCTGGAGCAAACGCCGCGTGGCGATTGGGCCGATGGGATGATTTGGAGAGTTTATTAACAAAGTTAGATAACGAGAACGCGAGAAGAGGTGGTGGAATGCACTCATATGATGGTACTGTCACAACGACGGCGTCGTTAGAACACGTCATCGGATCTTCTCGCAAACGAATTCGGAGCACTGCGGGTGGAGGAATTCTCTCTTCGCGATTACATCGTCATCAAGCGGTGAATGTATTTAACGATGACGACGACGTGTCTGGATTAATGACGAATCTGTCCTCGTCTGCGTTTAATCCAAAAGCTCCTGCGGATGGTGATGCCGCTATTGGACGCATAATGCTCGCCTTGACGCGAAATAATAACCGAAATGGAGTAAACAATTGCGATGAAGTAGGTTTTCGCCGTGCGATGAAATCTGCGCGCGATGCCGTCTTGGCACCATTAGCTGCAGCAGCGATGGAAGGGAGTTGGCAAAGAGCGCACCCGAGTTTGGTGCGGCTTCATTTGTTGCAGGAGTGCGCAGCTGGCTTTGAAGCTGTCAAGTCTTTCTGCGAAGAGACGGGTAGAATGCAAGTTGAACTTGCTCGACACAACGAAATCCCCGCTTCTAGTAAGGGTAACACTAATAACGCATCGAGAAGTCGATTAGCCGATACAAGAACAACCGCGAATCGATTTCGAATATCTCGAGAGTCCAAATCGGGTATTCCTGTGGTCACTCAAACTGTACTCAACGCGTGGGATGCGCGCTTAGAGAGAGTACCTGCTACGATTCAGACGCGAGAGCCGATCTTAGCTTTGCGACGGTGCATCTACGGTTTACTTCACGCTGCACCTGCGCAAGCGAACGCGTGGTTGGCGCAAGCGCGAGCATGTCGAACAGCTGGTCACCACGGCGCCGCGCAGCTTGCACTCTTAGAGGCTAGAAATTCCATGCAACAAGTTGAAAGTGGTGCGAGTGAACGAACGACGATTGGAAACAACGTTCGATTAGCCTTGGAGCAAGCAAAGTTACTCTGGGCGGAAGGCAAGCAACACAAAGCAGTCAGCGAAATTCAAGAAGTTCTCGGTTTCACCGATGAGAACAACAACAGCTCTCGTTCGGGAGGTAGTACGACGACCATAACTGAGGACATACTGGCCGAAGGTGATGAAGACGCCAAGATCTTGGCAAAAGCGACGCTTAAGCTCGCTCGTTGGGCTGCGGTCACCGGTCAAAAGCAAAAAAATGAAATTCTCGAACTGTACAAGCGCGCAAAGACGCACTACGGATCGAGAGAAAAGGCTCACTTTCACCTCGCGAGGTATTTGGACGAGCTACTCAAAGATGCACAAAGGAGAGAAGCGGTATTGGCGATGAGTGGGATTGGCAGCGTTTCGGCCGCCCAGAATTTGAACACATCCTCGCGAAGTCGACGAGTGAATAATCAGGGTGGCGGTCGCGCAGGTTCAAACGCTCTCGCGAATAGTAGAGAAGTGACCTCCAGTTACGATTTGATCACGGAAGCTGCGAAAGCTTACGGAGCTTCCGCAAAAAATGGACATCGCCACGTGTATGCCTCCATACCGAGAATGTTGACGTTATGGTTCGATGCCGGAGACAACTACGAGAGAATGCACGCAACTTATACTTCCACAACGTCTGCAACGACGCAGCATCAGATGCAGAAGGAACTTCAGCGCGCCAAGAAGTGTTGTGAAGACATTACGCTCATCGTCAAGACTTACAGCAACGCGTTTCCTTTGTATAAATGGCTCGTCGCTTTACCGCAGCTCACCTCTCGCTTGACCCACAAAAATGAAGACGTGTTACACGTCGTCCAGACGTTAGTTTCGCGACTGTTCCGCGCGTACTCGGATCAAACGTTGTGGCAACTCGCACCAATGTTGCGTTCGCGTGATGATTATCGGAAACGATCTGCTTTACAAGTATTACAAAAAGCGATTCGCGAAGAGAGCAGCCATCGCGAGCAAATCGCCGCTTTTCAAGCTATGGGCGACCACCTCGTCAAGCTGTGCGCGTTTCAACCGAAAGCACCGACAGAGCCTAGACAACGTCAAGCGAAGAGTTTTTCGCTTGAGAAAGAATTCCCGGGTTTATGTGCAATGTTACCGTCGCAAATTATGATTCCAATTCAATTATCTTTGACGGCGGCGCTCCCGCCGAAAGATTCAAATCCTACGGACCATACACCGTTTCCTGCCGCGACGCCAAGTTTTTACGGTTTCGTCGACGACGTGCAACTGTTGCAATCTTTGCAAAAGCCGAAAAAACTAACCGTCATCGGTGACGATGGTTTGGAATACTCCTTTTTGTGTAAACCAAAGGACGATTTGCGAAAAGATTTAAGAATGATGGAATTTTGTGCGGTTCTAAACCGTTTGTTATCTCGCGACGAACAAAGTCGCAAGAGACGATTATATTTGCGCACTTTCTCCGTTATTCCATTGTCTGAGGACTGTGGTATCATCGAATGGGTCCCGAACACGACCGGTTTGCGTCACGTGATGCAAAACTTATACGTTCGCGAAGGTATATTCGGACGTCACACGCACAACGACATCAAAGAAATCTACGAAAGGTGGAAAGGACGATCGCCACTCGGGTACGGGAAGGAGGTGTTACAAAAATTCCCACCCGTTTTCCACAAATGGTTCCTTGACACTTGGAAAGATCCATCGAAGTGGTTCGCCGCTCGCAAGGCATTTGCACACACATCTGCGGTCTGGTCGATGGTCGGCCACATCGTCGGTTTGGGAGATCGGCACGCGGAAAACGTCTTGTTGGATGCGACAACTGGTGATTGTGTCCACGTGGATTTTTCGTGTTTGTTCGACAAAGGTTTAGAGTTGGAAACGCCGGAAGTTGTTCCTTTTCGATTGACGCAAAACATGATTGATGGTTTAGGCGTTGGAGGCTACGAAGGCGCCTTTGAACGCGTCTGTGAAATTACTTTAGACGTGTTACGAAATCATCGCGAGGCGTTGATGTCTGTGTTAGAAACGTTCGTGCATGATCCACTCGTTGAGTGGACTCGCGGGAAGAGTAGCAGTAACCAAAGTAATGCAAATGTGGTTTCGCAACGAAAAGCAAAGGAGGCTCTGGAAAATATCGGGGCGAGATTAGAAGGCGTCGTCGTTGGCGTCGGCGCGGCGCCGAGTTTACCTTTGAGCACGAGCGGTCAAGTCCGGCGTTTGATCGAGGAAGCTACGAGTCTCGTCAATTTAGCTTCTATGTATATCTGGTGGATGTGCTTCTTCTGATTGAAGAAAAAGTAATTATTTACGTTCGAATTCAAACGCGTAAAAATGCTGTTGTGCGATACAATTTTAGTACTTATTAAAAGTGGAATTCAATAATATTTAGCGTCTCTTTCGCCAGTCGTCCGAAAAGTCGTCCTCGTCGATGGATTTGTTCTGGTCTCTTTCCCACTCGTCTCTTTCGTATTCATCGTATCTAGATTGATCCGCGGCGTTGAAGAACCCACTCACCACGTTCACGACAAACGCCAACATGAACAGCTGAAAGATGAAACCGCCCCCTCCAAAGAAGCCAAACGGCATGCCGTACCCGAAACCAAACGGCATACCAAACCCAAACGGAGAAAACATCGGCACTGGCATTGGCATCACCGTTGGTCCGTAACCCGCGCGCGGCGGCGGTCCTCGTCTGTATTGCCCACCGCCTCTCGGCGCAGACCTGTACGATCTTCCGCCTCCTCCTCTCATACCTCCGCCGCCTCTCCCAGCCACTTGCGTGATTTCATTCACACCCGTGGGAAAGGCCTCCGCAGGCTGATTCAACACCGAGCAATCCGCGACCGCTAACGACGTCGCCACGAGCGTCGCCAACGCGAAAGACGCCGCTTTCTTCTCCCACTTCTGTTCTTCTAATTCTTGTTTTCGTTGCTGCTCGTATTTCTTTCCTTCTGCCTTTGACGACGACGATGACGTTTCGAAGATCATCGTCACTTTCGAGGAAGACAAAGAAGAATTCGCGGACGATGATTTTCTTCGAAAAGACAACGCGCGACGACTCTTATTTATTAAAGACGAAGATCGGAACGTGGTGACCAACCCAGAGGAGGAAAGACCGCGAAGAGAGGAGGATGAGGACAACATTTTTTTGTTTCTCGTAATCAATACGCGCGCGTACGTGTTTCTCTTTTCTTTAACGAGGAAATGAAAATATCTTTCAAAATGACGTGTCAATTGCTTAGGGTTTCCAACCCTAAATGAGTCACACATGTCTCTCTTCTTTTCTTCTTCTTTCCTTCTTTTCTTCTGTTGCCACAAAAATAAAAATGGCGAAGAACTTCGAGGCAAACGCGTACTCGATCTTCGCCGGCTCGTACGAGCGATTTCTGTTCGGACACTCGTACGGTCCAAACTCCTCTTTTGTTGCTGCTGCTGGCGAGGAGGAGTTTGAGAAAAGTAACACAAAGTTTCTGTGCACGATAGACGCGCATTCGCAATCGATAAAATCAGTCGCCGCCGCCGGTCCGTTTTTCTGCAGCGGAGGACACGACGACAGAATACGAGCGTTTCACGTGAATAAAAGAGGGGAGATTTCGGACGTGGGGTCGTTGACGGGACACAGTGGGACGGTGACGTGCATCGCGTTTGCCAAGCCCAGTATTTATGGAAAGCGTGAAGATGATGATGATGATGGTAAAAAGTGTACTACGAAGAACAACAACAACAACAAGGAGGAAAAAGTGCCGTCGCCGACTCGAATGCTTTCCGGAAGCGACGACGGGACGATTTTAGTCTGGCAAACGTACGATTTCGAAATACTGAAGAAAATGTTGGCGCACAGAAACGGCGTTTCTGGGTTGAGCGTACACGCGTCCGGGGTAGTGGCGGTGTCGTGCGGAAAGGAAGACCGGTCCGTGGCGCTTTGGGATTTGAAGAAAGGACGGGTTGCGTATAAAGGGAAGACGAGAGGTGGGGAAGAAAGCGGAATTGACGTGTTTTTTAGCAGCAAAGAAGAAGATACATCGGGAGGAGGAGGGAAGAGGTACGGGCTTTTGACGAATAAGTGGTTGGACGTTATCGATTGCGAAAGCGGCGGCGAGGTGAGCTCGTTTATGAGGGAAGATCAAAGGGAAGGAAGGATTGGGTATCGCAAGTGTTTGTGCGCGACAAGCAAAGAGGATTCGGCGGAGAACATCTACCGAATTGGATACGAAGGTGGTGACGTGTGCATTTTCGACGCGA
>Ga0257106_1000075_pt1 | contig 58546 bp, 45 predicted proteins | sample LP_taG_3_FD_190177 | JGI IMG/M metagenome (GOLD analysis project Ga0257106, IMG submission 190177) | Marine microbial communities from Northeast Subartic Pacific Ocean, Canada - LP_J_2011_P26_10m | ecosystem: Environmental > Aquatic > Marine > Oceanic | place: Canada: Northeast Subartic Pacific...
GGGAACCGGGTGTGCCGCCGCGGTCGCCCAACGGCTCAGCCGCGGCTGCGCTGGAGAAGGATCGCGCGCGTCTGGAGCGTGAGCTGGCGGATGCGAGGCGTGAGTTGGCGGGTGCGAACGCCCGGGCACAGGCTCCGCCTCGTTGGTCCACGGTGGAGGACGTGGAGGCTGAGGGGGCGGCGAGCCTGGCCGCCGAGAACGGCGCCGGGACGCTTCGGCTGCCGTACAAGTTCCTGTACGCGCACGCGGACGATCTTCAGGTTGGGGACGTGCCCACGCTGTTGAACGCGTACAAGACACTCGCGTTGCAGTACGAGGCGCTGTCGAGGGGCGTGGGCGCGGTGTTGGCGGATGCGACTCCAAACGCGGTGGTTGGCGGCGGCGCGGATGTCGACGGCTTGGGCGTGTTTGTGGACACCGCGGCGAGCTCTCCCGCGCCGGAGGACGTGTTCGCCGGCATGACGATGACGGACGGGGGAGGTAACGCGGTGACCGAGCCGGAAGACCCGTTCGCTCGACTGGAGGCTTTGACCCAGCGATGATAGTAGTAGTAGGGACCTGGCAAGCAGATATCGCTATGTTATATTCTCAGCCCCAAGGCGTGCGTCGCGACTTGACGCCCATCCTGGTCCAGCTGTTCATGTTGTTCACCAGCCTCTCGTTGTGCTTCATGTCCTCCTTGACACCCTCCATACCGGCGCGGCTGCGAATGAGAGCGTCCCGCTGCTCCCGCAGGGTTCCGAGGATGGCGTCGCCCGTCTCGTTCGCGTCGGCGGCTGCGCGTTGGGCGTCGGTCAGCATCTCCCGGCCGCGCTCCAACCGCCCCACCCCTCGCATCAGCTCCTCCTCCACCCACCCGTCCGGCGGTGCGTCTCCGGAGAAAGGACTGCGCGGGTGCCCACTCGGCGGACGCAGGGGTGCACCCCTCGATCGCGTCCTCGAGTCGGCGCCGGCAGAGTTCGTAAACAGCTCGCGCCTGAGAGAGGCTTCAGCGTCCACCTCCTCCTCTCGATCGTTCGCCTCCCGCACTCGACTGATATCATCCGGAGGTTCCTCTCGGCACCGTGGTGTAGACCCCGGGGACGCATCGGAGAGCATCATCGGGTCATGCATCATCGGGTCATGCATCATCGGGTCATGCATCATCGGGTCATCACGGGCAGCCAGGTATTTGTACCTGTCCACCAGCACGTCCAGGTCTACGTCAGTCGGGTCAGGGTTAACCCGGCGAGTGTCGTAGGAGGCGCCCACCTTATTCCCACCGCCCGCACCCTGCAACGCCCGGACCCACGCCTGCTCATCGTCCGCGTTCTCCCGGGTCTGTCGCACGAGCTGATCGTCCCCGTCCCACGCCGACTCGGCGTACTGGACGCGTGACTCGTCAACAGAGGGGGGTGTCACCCGGTGCGGTGTCACCCGGTCCTGTACCACCCCGCGAGGCGAGCTCTCCTCCGCCACCGGGGACATGTCGCGTCCCTCGGCGTGCGTGCCAGCTTTTTTCCCGTTTCTGCGTCGTCGTCGACGCTGCTTTTCGACACTCGCCTCCTCGCCGCCGGTGACGTCGTCTTCTCTTGCACCCGCCCTCGCCCCCTTGCTCCCGTAGTACCCCGCGGCGACGTGATACTCCATCGACCTCTCGCCCGCCGCCGCAGTATCTCTCGCGGTACCAGTCTCCGGCACCTCACCCCTCCTCCGCTTCTCCGCCTCCGCCGCGAGCAGCGCGGGCGGCAGCAGCGGGTCCAGGAAGGGATCCTCGAGCAGGTCCTTCACGAAGCTCACCGTCCCCTTCCACAGCCGTCCCAGGGGGCCTGTGCCGCGCCCGGACGACGACGATGGACCGCGCATGGATTCACGGGAACCCCCAGGTCTCGCCCCCCGCGCGCCCCCATGCGCCCTTGGCTCCCCCGCGATGCCCGCGCCGACTCGGATGGCGTCGAGCATCCGCCGCGACGACTCGAGCGATGCCCTGTACGCGGCGACCGGCGGAAGGTTCCTGGTGGACGACGTGGCCAGCTTGGCGCGAATCTCTTTGAGGAGGAACTCGGCGCCGTTGATGTCGTACTCGACGCTCGAAAGCTCCGCGTCCAGCTCGGCGTCGCGACCGTTCCACGTGCGACCTGCGCGATGGATCGTGGGAGCCGCGGGCGTCAGCGCGCGGGTCTCGCGGGGCGTGGGACGTCGCGGGGGGGATTTCAGGCCGAGGGGAGGACGCTCACCTTTCAGTCTATCCAGTCTATGCCGTATGCGCTCGCACAGTTCCCTTATCGCGGCGTCCATCGTCAGCAGCGGCGCGCCTTCCTCGTCAGGGCGCGGGTTATTGGGGAAGGAATCCTCCGACCGGTGCCCACTCCCACTCGAAGAGCCGCCGCGGTGAGCACCGCGCGACGGCTCGGACGCGCCGCTCGTCGGGCTCGCGGGTCCACCGCGGACCCCTTCGCGACCGCGCGGCGATCCCTCCGGCCACGACCCCCGCATCGGGCTGTGGGGACCTGTCTGGGGGACGGCGCGCCTCGGACTGGGTCACTCTTGGTAATTTGTGAAGGGGCCGAGTGTGCTGCGTTGCGGTGTTTCGCACGGTTTGTGACTCCCGCCAACTTTGACCAAGTTTGACCAATCGCCAGCCGCGGAAAGCAAATCGCGTCAGCATCCCAAGGCCAAAAGGCGCCTTCCGGGATTAACCTCCTTTTGGTCCCTTCGGCGGCGCCATTCTCCCGCACACATAAACACTTCCACCAAACAAGCGCTCACGCGCAACTCAACGAGACTTCCGTCTCGTCAACGTAGCTCCGCCTACGTAACCTTTTCCGCGCGTTCAACACCGCCGGAAGCCTTAGTGAAAACGAAAAAAGAACCGTAACTTTACCGCGTTTCCCCTCCCACGACAAGATAACAAGATGTCGGACCCTCTCGACACCATTCGCAAGGCGCAGGAGGACAGATTCTTCAAGCTCGAGCAGGAGAAGCACCTTCAAGCCTACGTGGTGAGTGCCCGTCCTTTTTCACGCGCCTCTCTCCCACGACTCTCTGACCCGTCCCAACACCTCTGACCGCGTCCTCCCCCCCGCAATGTCCCAGAAAAAACTCAAAGCCTCTGGCAGGTACGACCAGATTCCCGCGGCTGCGCCTCGCTCGTTCTCCGCGAGCGCGCTGCCGCAGGTGTTGGCGCACCAGCTTCGTCTGTCCGCTCCCGCCGAGGAGGTCCTCGAGCGAAGGCAGCTCGACCGCTCCTTCATGACTCGCCAGATCATCAAGGGAGTGTGCACCGGCGACCCGTACCTGATCAACTCGGTCACGCTCGGGTCGCGGGTCAGCATGGGCAAGAACAAGTGGAGCGCGGGCACCAACACCGGCATCGAGAACACGACCATCTTCAGCGTCGACAAGGCCGCGGCCCTCATGTCCGAGACGCCCAAGCACCTCAACGGTGTCGAACACAGGGCGGCGCAGCACATGGTGGACAACACGTTTGTCGAAATCGCCGGGAAGAGGATCAAGCTCTTGCCTGACCCGACGCCCGGCCGAGCCCTGGCGTGGGGCGGCACGATGGCGATCTGGGGCACGGCCGCCCTCGCGGTGGGCACGTGCAAGGTGTTGGGAATCCAGACTATGGAGGACATGAGACGGGTCATGAAGGCGCAGCTGAGCCCACTGGGCCACGCCATCCGCGACCGCCTGACCCCGTTCAAGTCGTACATCGCCGAGGCACCCGCCGACGGATCGCCGAAGGTCAACACCAAGGACAGCAGGTTCGCCAAGGGTGTCAAGGACATCTTCGCATAGGCAATCACGGATCTATAATACAACACAATCGTTTTCACTAAACTTACTCCCGTCGCCGTGTTTGTGTCCTGCAAGGTTTGGTTCACGCGGTGAGTCCCTCGCCCCAAGGGAAGGTCGGGGGATCGAACTCGGGGAGGTCGAACTCGGGTCTCTCCGCGGGTTCGGGGTCGTCGGTAAACGCGGGTCCAGCGCCGTCGGTATCCTCATCCCGAGGGTCGAGTTCGTACGCGTGCGGGCCGCCTCCGCCTCCAGAGCCGCCGTAGAGGAACTCCTCCGAGCCGTCGGTCCCGTCGACCGTGATCTCCAGGTTATCCGCAGCCTCCACCAGGGTCTCGATGCTGTCCGCGAGGTACGTGATCTCCCCCAGGAGGAAGAAGTTGAAGGGGAAGATGAGCCGACCATCCGCGTCGCCCACGCGCAACACCCGGTTATCGGGGAGTTCCTCCGCGGCGTCCTCGAACGTGTCCGTGGGGCACCTGAGGGTCGCGATGGCCCTGAGCGCCCTTGAGTCCCCGGCCTTGACGCCCGCGTACTTGAGCGCGGCGCGGATGTCCACATCGAACGTGACGTCGGCTCCGTCGAAGTGCGAGTCGAGGATAGGGAGTTCCACGTCGTCCAGGAGAACTGTGAGCCCCGGCCACTTGAGCTCGCACGCCTCCGCGCCCCTGACTCCCTTTGGCGGGAAGGGCGTGCGAAGGATGAAGCAACCCGGCGGCGCGGGGGGCGCATCGCACGGCACGAGACCCAGGGGCTCCTCCTCGATCCTGACGCGGGACGAACCGACCGAGGAGAAAGTTGTTTCCTCGTTTCCTCGAACGCCCACCACCGCGGGTTCTGACGGCCTCGCGCGCGCAACGGCGGGTTCGGCGGCGACGGCGGCGACGGCGAACATGGCCAACGATATCACGGCGTAGCGAATCATCGTCGGCGCGGTTTCGCAGGGTGTTCTTGCGCCCGTAAAGAGTGCCCGTCGTAGCAACGAGTCAGTTCGTAGCAACGAGTCAAGCAGTCAAAAAGTAACAGTCGAATTTAGCCGTTGCAGTGCTCTCCGTTGTTGCTCGGAGCTTCCGAGAAAGGCTCGCCTGTTGGGGAGCCACAAGGCGCTCCGCAGGACCCATCGCGATGCGCAAAGGTCGCTCGGGCTCGCCGATGGTCGGCGAGTCCACTCGCACCGGCCGCGGTGGCATCCCGCGGTCGATGTCTCCCGCGGAGGCGAAGGCGCGCGCCAAGGGGAAATCCCCCGAGCCAACAACGAGAGGGATGGCGTCGAGATCCCGAACGCCCCTGTCGCGGACAAAGTCTATGGGTTCGGACGACCCCGTGAGCCCCAGGCCGACGCCGAGGACCCCTCTGACCACCCTCACGTCGTCTCCCAACGTGGCTCACACCCCATCGTCGAACCCGAACACGTCCTTCGGGAGCGACAGGACCCTGTCACCCGGATGGGGAATCTTGGGTGGCGGGGACGACACCCCTGGTCTGAGCGACTCGGTCGTCTCGGAGCAGGCTGACTTCCTGGTGGACCAGATCGCGCGTGGCGGTATCGCGGACGATGAACTTCGCGAGGAGCTGCGCAGCGCGCTCAAGGCGAGGAGGGAGAACACGGCGCTCAGGGACCACATCGAGCACCTCAAGAACGAGGAAGTCGGCATGGGCCTCGAGGCGTCCAAGCGCATGGCTGAGCTGTCCACGGAGTACATGTCGCAGGTGGAGGCGCTTAAGAAAGAGAAGGAGGACGCGAGGGCACGTGCCGATGCGGCGGAGGTGGAGGCTAAGATGCTCGCGGAGATGATGCGAGCCAACGGATTCGCGACACCGCCGGGCGCCGGCTTGCTGGAGCGCGCCATGGCGGGCGCCAACGCATCCGCGGCGACGACCTCCACGCCCATCGCCGCCCCCGCGGCTCTCGCCTTCGCGAGCCCTGTGATGTACGATCAGCCCCTGGACTGCCTCATGACCCCGACGGGTGACTTTGCGTTCCCCGGGAGCGGTGGCTCCGGCGGCGTGTCCGGGTTCACCCTCGCGGAGGGTGCGGCGGCGGCCATCAAGTCAGTCGGCGAGACCCCCGACGCGCCCCTGGCGTCATCCTCCTTTTCGGCGGAGACCCCGTCCAGCGATGCGGCCGAGGGTGCGGCGATGGTGGCCATGGCGAGCATGGACCACCCCACGCTCGTCAGGGAGGCTTCCCAGCTCGTAGCCGCGAACGTCCGGCTGGAGCGTGAGCGCCGCGCGTTGGTCGAGAGGCTCGATAACGCGACGCGCGAGTCCGCCGAAAAGGGTTCGCCGTCACCCCAGCCGTCGGACACCTTCGGGTTCGCCGTCACCCCGGCCAAGGCTGAGAGGTCGAACGTGCTCCCCGGCACGCCCGGGATTGTGTTGACGCCCGGGGGCAGCGCGGTGGACGTCGCCGCGCTCGTCGCTTTTGTGGATGCGTTTGAGGTTGACGGAGCCGCCGGGTCGCCGCCTCCGGATGCGCCGTCGTCGTGGGAGATGCGCGCGACGACGACGGCGGTGTCGCAACTCACGGAAGCCATCGAGAAGGTCAGGTCCGCGGCGAACGAGGCGGTATCGCTACTCGATCCCGAGGGAGACGTCGACCCGAGGATGCCCTCCACCCCCGGCGGCAGCACGCTCAACCGAGCGTTGCACCGCATGAAGCAGAAGGCTGGCGTCGATCCCGTGCACCTCGAGAAGCGCACCAAGGCTCACGGTCTGGTGCTGGAGGTGACCCAGGCTGCTGCACTGGCTGTGATGCAGAGGGACCACCTCGCGGAGGTGCTGGCGTCTGAGCGCGAGCAGGCTAAGGTTGACGCGCAGGAATCCCTCTCGTCCCTGCGCCAGGCTCTGAAGCAGCAGCAGCTGATGTCCAGCACCGTCGTCACCACGCCGAACTCCGCCATGAAGTCCGTCACGATCGGCGATGCCATCATCACGCCACGCGCGGCTGTCGACACGTCGCAGGAGCTGACCTCGGCGCCCGCGGGTGACGCCTCCGAGCTCGTCGCAAAGCTCCAGCAAGAGATTGCGGATATGCGCCGCAAAATTGCGAGCGATGCCGCCAAGGCTGAGCACGAACGCACGGAACTGCAGTACATGTCTGCGGAGCACGAACGCAACGCGGCTCGTCTCACCGCCGAGCTCGAGGCGGCCACTAAGGCTGCGGAGGTTGCGCAGGATATGGCGGTGCGCCGACAGAAGCAGGCTGCGAGTCTCGAGGCGAAGCACACCAGGCTGTCCATGGATCTGTCCGCGACGCTGCAGAAGCTTCACGAGATGGAAAGGGAGGCGCTCGCGGAGGAGAGGAAGCTCTCGCTGTCTTTCAGGCTGCACGAGCACAGGGGAGGTGTCATCTCCGACTCCCCCCTGGTCGGTACGCCCGACAGCCAGGAATTGACGCACATGACCCTCGTCGGTACGCCGCTGGATCTCCCACTCATCAGGACTGCCAGGAAGGCTTCGCCGGATTCCGCCTCCTCCGAACGCTCTCGATCCAGGGCCGAGTCGCCCTTGGTGTTCTCATCGCTCGTTCGCAAGGTGTCGGCGACGCGGTCAGCCGTCGAGGCGGCTCTCGCCGTCGCAGAGGAGAAGGATGCCGAACCCGATATTGATAAGGATGAGACCGCGGCGCTGGTCGAAGAACTACGCACACAGCTCGATGCGGCCAGGGCGGAGGTATCCGACGTCCACACGCGACTCATAGCCGCGGAGGAGAAGGCGGACGTTGCCACCATGGCTGCCGCCGCGGCAGAGAGGCGGGTGAAGGCTTCGATGAAATCCCCGTCGCCATCGCCCATCAGCGCGATTGAGAACAGCCCCATCGTCCAGGATCACGTCGAGGAGGAGCTCGACGAGGTGAGCGACAACCTCGGCCTGGACGGAGACACGTACTTCCAGGACCAGGACGATGAAGTCTCACCGGAGTCGCAACGCCGAAACCTGAGCGACGCTCGCGAGGCTGTGACGGCTGCCGAGGCGGCGCTCACGTGGGCGCGTCGCGGCGAGGCTGCGGCGCAGGCCGAGGCTGACGCGGAGCGCAAGCTCGCCGCTGCGGCTCGCGCTGAGTCTGCTGCTTCGGCATCGTCCCTCGAGAACGTTCGCTCCGAGCTTGTGGTGGCTCGTGCCACGGCCGCCACAGCCGCGAACAAGCTCACCGCCGCCGTCGCCGAGTCTGGCAATCTCCGTGCTCAGCTCGACGCCGCGCAATCCGCGGAGGAAATGCTCGCGGAGAAGGTTGACAAGCTGCGAGAACAGCTCGTCGAGGCAACCGCCGCACGAGAAGAGACGGAGCGGGTGGCTTTGGAGGAGTGCGAGACCCTCCGCGCACAGCTCGAGGAGAAGGAAACAGAGCTGAGCGAGTTGAAGACCACGACTGCGCCGTCAGATGTCACGATGGAGGCGGAGGAGGCGTTGCGAACCATGGCGGCGGTGCCGGACAACCAGAATCCGACGTCGGATGCCGAATTGGCACGAATCAAGTGTGAGCTCGATGCGACCCGTGCGCAGCTCGCGGATGCTCGCGCGGAGACGGAGAGGGTCAACAAGAGCATGAGGCAATGGAAGGACCAGCAGACGGCGGCCGTGGCGAAGTGGCGAGAAGAGGCGGGTGCCCGTACCGCCGCTGCCGAGGCTGCTGCCGCGGCTGCCAACGCGAAGGCCGCCACGGCACAGGCCGAGGCTGCCGCGGCCAAGGCTGAGGCTGAGACTGCGGCTGTGATCAAGCAAGGAGACGCTCACGATCCCTCCTCCATCGCGTCTCTCCTGGCGGAAAATCGGGAACTCATCGCCGAGGCTGAGCGTCATGCATCACAGTACGAGGTGCTCGAGGTTGAGACCCAGGAGCTTCGCGCGAGGTGCGAGGCGGCGGAAGAGGCTGCGACGGATGCCCCCCATCTTCGCGCGGAGAACTACGATCTCGCCGTCAAGCACCGCGCCGGCCTGCAGCGCCTACACAGCGAGCTGTCCGCGCGTCGACAACTCGAGGATCGCGTGGAGGACTACGAGCGTGCCACCGCGCGACTCGAGACCACCGTCAGTGAGCTCGAGATTGCGCTGAAGGAGGCCCAGAAGATGTGCGCGGCGGCGAGATCGGCTTCCATCTCCGCCGCATCGGACCATGCCGCCTCCGAGGCTGCGGCTGCGCTGACTCCAGCCAAGGGGGTTGACGGCCAGAGTTTCAACGCGGAGAGCAGCGGTGGGTCATCTACATCCCCCATGTATGAAGGCCAGGCCACCGTCGCGGCGCTCGCCGCCACCGAAGCTGCGAAGAACACGCTGTCCAAGGCTGTCGAGGCTGCGGAGCGGGCAACGGGTGAGGCTCGCGAGGAGGCTGCGCAGGCTCGGGCGGAGGCTGCCTCTGCAAAGCAGGAAGCCGAGGCGCTCAAGGTGACAGCCGAGCAGCGCCGCGCCGACCTCGCTGTGCTCCGAGATGAGTGTCAATCCCTGCGAATGAAGGTGCTCGATATGGAGGAGGATGCGAGGGTATCCCCATCCCCGCGAAAGGGAGGTATGCGTCTGATGAACGGCGACAGCCCGTTCTCCTCGATGAAGGCTTACAGCCGACTCGTTGAGCATGATGCAAAACACGCGATTGATCCCGATGCGACTGCGCTCAGCATCGACGCAGACACTCCGATGAAGTCACCTGCGTCGATTCCCGCTGAAGGCGGCTCGGTGCAGGCTCTCGCGCTCACCCCTCCCGCCTCGGACAACATCGAAGGGGAGAAGACGGCGGCTGCGTCTGTAAAGAAATTGGCTGTGTCCCTCCGCAGCAAGGCGGAGACGCTCCTCACGGCCTCGTCTGGAGCAGACGGCGCGATTGAAGGTTCCCCATCGGTCGCGGGTCTGAACCAGCACGATCATCTGACGCACTCGCTGTCGGATCTCATGCAGACCGACGCGTGGCTTGACCAGGTCATCGCCACCACCGACAGGATCCGGCACGAGAACCACTCCCTTAAGGATGCACTCGCCGAGGCGAGGAAGATGGCCGAGGATGCCTTCGAGGCTGCCGAAGCGGTTCGTGTCGAGGGTGAAGGTGCGAACGATAGGTGCATCGCCGCGGAGGCTCGTGCCATGGCGGCCGAGTCGCGAGCGGATGAGCTCGAGACGGCCACGGTTGAGTCCGAATCGGCGCTTGCGGAGGCGCGCACCCAGCTCGAGGAGGTGAAGGAGGACCTCACCAAGATGTCCGCGGCACAGTTCGAGGAACTTCGCAAGAAGAGTGCAGAGCTGGCAGAAGCGCAGGAGGCTCGTCGTGTCGCCGAGGCTGCATCGGCCAGGATAGCTTCCGAGGCGGCGGAAAGCAGTCCCATGTCGCTCGCCATTCGTAAGCCCGCGCCCACCGCCCTCGCCGTCTCACCCGGCACGGCGCAGTTCGGGGAGGCGCTGAGGATGCACACGGTTCGTCTTAAGGACGACGTTATGCGGGCCCAGGCTGAGGTGGCGACACACAAGGAGCACGCCAAGCGCATGCAGCGCGAGATTGCCCTGCTCCAGAGTGACATTCCATCTGTGAGGACGAGGGTGCTGGACCAGCAGCAGCCGAGGCGGGGATCTTCCTCCGACCAGGGTAAGCTGTCCGTCTCACCAGCGGCCGGTACAAACATCCCTCCGACTCCTCGTCCTCACGCCGATGTCAAGGCCACGACGGCAGCCAACACCGCGGCGAACATCCAGGCGTCGAGCAAGGCGCTTTACTACAAAACCATCGCCAGAAAATGCTTCGACAGAATGAAACAGCAGAAGGAATTTTACGAGCTCCAGCTCACGGGGCTGAGGAAGCAGCTGGAGTTCAAGTCGAACGGGTCGATCAACATGACGAACCTGTCCTTCGCGTCGACCGTCGCAGGGGGACCGAGCCCGAGCCCGGCCCGTGGGAAGCAGCACGGGGTCAGATTCAGCCCGGATGTCGACGACGCCACCTTGTTGCACGATCTCTGAGTGCGTCAAAATAGCTCTACGTTTAAGCGGCGTCCTAGGTATTACAATCGAAAGAATATTTCTAAGTTTGCGTGCTTAGAGGAGCGCAGAGCCCTTGACAGTCTCGTACGCGAGCATGATGCCCATACCCACCATCGCCGCCCGGCCGTTGAGGAGCTCCTTCTCCTTGGTGAACGGGCCCGCCGCCGGTGCTTCAACATTCGCCGTGTAGGAGAAGAGGGAGCCGGCGATGATGAGGGAGAAGGTGAGGAGGACGCCGAAAGGGGAATCGGCGAACTGCTGGCTGATGGTCTCCCCGGTGGAGATCTCGGCGCCAGCGGCGGCGACGAAACCCATCATGGCGGCGCGGCCGTTCATGAGCTCGGGGCCGCTTGCGATGAAGTTGGAGCCCTCAAGGATTTGGAACGGGGAGGCGATGACGTTCTGGATGCCGTAAACCTTGTCCGAATCGGCGCCGGCGGCGGCAGCCCAAGAGGGCAGCACACCACTGACGGTCGAGGCCAAGTAGGTGTCACCGGACTCCTTGGCGGCCTCGTACTCGGCCGCAGTGCCGCGCATCGCGGCGCCAGACTTGGAGGTCCAGAACGCGGTCTCGCCCTCGTAGATGTCGTTGGCCGCCTTGACGGAGACGTTGCGGCGGGAGACCTGGGTGCGCGCGTTGACGCGAACGGCGACGGGGGTGCGAGCGACGGTGAAAGCGGACATGTTGATGTGTTGAAGGGTTGCGGAAGGCGCAGGAGGTTGTGTGGTGTATTCGCGGATCAAGTTGGCTTACTTTATTAAACGCCCGACGACGTGGCCGCACGACGTACGCGAACCAAACCGCCACCTCGGATCACAGGCTGACAGGTGGATGAAATAGGCTGGACCTCGTAAGTCCGCCACTTCCGACGATGGCGAGCGTCGTCGCGTCCCTCCCGGCGTTCCGGCCCGACACGCGGCGACGGGTGCAGTGCAGGGCATCACAGGATGACGACATACGCGTGAACCCTTCGATTGGTGACGAGCGGCGCGGCGGGAGGCGCGCTCTGCTCGCCGCAACAGGAGCAGCAGGTTTGGGGCTCATCGACCTGAATGGGAAAGTGACGGCTGTTCACAACCCGCAGTGGTCGTGCCGATGCGGGGGATGCGCCCTCGCGATGGCCCCGCTCGTCGATGTCGACCCCGGTCTCCGCAGCACGTACGACCTCCCCAGGAGTGACAAGCAGGACTATCTCTTCGCGAAAGGAATGGCACAAGGAATGACGGGCTACGAGATGGCCGTGAAGGAGCGCAAGCAGAGGCTCTTCGCCGATGTGTTTGCGCGATTACCCAAGGGTGCGGAGGCCACGGTAGTGGAAGTCGGGCTCGGCACGTTCCCAAATGCGTCGTATTACTTCGACGACGAAAGCAAGGGCGGCCCGTCATCCCTGGACCTCGTGGGCGTCGACCCCAACGACAAAATGAAAGCGTTCGCGACGGACAACCTTGCCAAGGCGAGGGTGGCGGGTTCGGAGCTGGATGCCAGCCTCAGGATCGTGCACGGCGTGGCGGAGGCGCTCCCACTGCCGTCAAAGAGTGCAGACGCGGTGATATGCACTCTGACACTGTGCAGCGTGCTGGACCCGGAGCGGGCGGTGGCTGAGATTAAAAGGGTGCTCAAACCCGGTGCCCCGTTCATGTTCATCGAGCACGTGCTGAGCGAGGACGACCCTAACCTGGCGCAGCTGCAGTTACGGTTCAACTCCATGCAGATAGCGATGGCGGATGGATGCCATCTGGACAGGAAAACGCTGGACGTCATCAAAAGCGCTGGCTTTGGGTCGGTGGAGGCTGAGAGGTTTTCGCTGCCGGGCTTTGGGTTGATCTCATCTCAGGTGGCGGGTATTGCCGTGGCATAGATTAGAAGGCTGTTTCCGGACCTGTTGTAGTGTAATTCTAACTAAAATCAAATGCTACTTCGCGCTACCCCTCACAATCCTGAAGAGCACGACGGGAATGTCCTTCACTCCACTTCGTCCCGACGGCAACCTTGCGCGATACGAAGAGTGACTTTGCCAAACCTTCTCGTGGTCGTCGGAGCTCGCATCGTCCTTGGGTTTCGACCGCAACAGTCCAAACACCGAATCTGCCTCGAGTTCCGGGACCAGGATCGAGACGCAACCGCCGGGATTGAGTACCTGTGCCGCTGCTGCAAAAAAATCTGGAATGGACACCTCCCCCGCCATGTCGACGGCGGTGTCGCACACCAGAGCATCAATCTTTGAGCCCGCATCGCCGGAAAAATTGAGCTGCAAACTCTTTCCTTCGTCACCCATCGTCGAAACTTCTAAAACCCTCCATTTCTCTCCGGCTGTCGCTCGCACGGCGGACAGCGCCACCGAGTGCTGCGCGGAAGTCTTGGAAACAACCACACCGACTGTGCCCTTCCCTTCGAGCTTCCGGTCCGCAGTAAGAGCGAGATGAGCCAGGCACCCACCAACGGATGGACCGATGGAGAGTAGTGCATCTTCTGCGATATCAGCAGACCTCGAAGCCTGGCCCTTGGCGGCGGCGACCACCTCGGGTTTGTCTCCGAGTTTGACGCAAACGTGGAGCTCATCCTGCGGCATCTGAACACGACAGAGTATCTCCAGCTGCCAACCGTTCAGCTTGGCCACGATGCTCCCGTTCGAAAGCTCCGTCAGTCTAGATGCTAGCTTCCCGCAAAACGCGCTCGCCTTGTCCAGCGCCTTCTTCGACCGGTTCACGTAGAAGGGCACGGGGTCCGAGCTTTCGGTTCGTGCGTGTCGACGCCAGGTAGACAAAGCCGTGGCCAAGGGCTCTTCCGCGAGGGCTGCGAGCGCCGCATCGCCATTCTCTTCCAGCCACACTACCCACGACTCATTGGTATGTTTCGTCATCTTCGCAACGACGATAGCAACCTCCTCAGCCGCGGACAACCTTGCAAACGCCGATTCCTTCCCATCGTCGGCAGCGAGGACCAACACCACGCGCTTCTCCCCACCCTTGCCGAGAGACACGGTCTCGACCGAAGCGCGATCTTCGCGGAGGCCCGAAATGGATGCGCGCACCTGGTCCCTCAGAGGCACCTCGAATCCACGCGTGGGGCGGAGCATCGCCCACTGCATGCCAGGCGAGGGCGTCAAGACGAGCCCGTTGATTGGCAGTCTGGTCGTAGTCCACCTTGCCCATTTCGACTTCATCAGCCCGGCGATGAGCCCGAGCTCGTGACGGAGCACTCTATCCCCGGTAGAGGTGGACGGCTTGTTTTCATCGCCATCGTCCTCACGGCCGCGTTTCATCGTGCTGTGTGTGCCTCGGGAAGTGATGACAAGAATGTGCCGTGCCTCACAGAGGGAGTCGCGCGGGGTCCACGATGGCGATCGAGGACATGGTCGAGATCGGGCTCGATGGCAAAGACGATCCACCACAGTCCGAGGCGAGGCCAGAGGGTGACAACACACCTCTCGTGTCTTCCATGTCGGTTGGTGGAGGCATGGTTGCCTTTGAATTCTCATCTGGCGGGGAAAACGGGGTAATCGGGGACGACATGGTGCTGGACGATGACCGCTGGAGGTGGCGGCACACCGTGTCGTATTGGGTATGCGTGTGCTACATCCTCGGCTCCATGCTGTTCGTCGCCGGGAGCGCGTTCTGGTACAAGCATTACGTGTACGAAAGCAGGGAACGAGCGTTGGTGACTTACCCTTTCCTATTCGGGTCGATACTCTTCACACTTGGGGGCTACCTGGGCATGTTCCAGGCGATCAATTTGGGACGGCGAGGGGCGAGCAAGCTGTGGGAGTGGTGTCCGGAGAAGGACGGGTTCCTCGGGTACTGGTTCTACTTCGTCGGCGCGATGGTATTCAACGTGTCGTGCATGGAACCTCTCGAGATGTTTGAGGATTGGCCTTCGTGGATCAAGAGGGAGATGGCGTGGGGTGCCGCGGAGGTGGGGTCCGTGTGCTTCATCGCGGGGGCGTACGTGGAGGTACGCACGACCAATAGTCTGAACGTGATGGAGGCGGTGGAGAGCGGGCGATGGAAGAACCTCCCATTCTGGTTGAGCTGGAACAACCTTTTTGGAGGCTGTCTTTTCTTCACCGCGGCTTCGGCTGGCCGGTTCAATCCGACGTCGCCGGGCTGGGTCTACACCACCTACCTCATCGGGTCCGTGAACTTCTTCGTCGCGTCGAGCATCATGCTGTGGATGTGGAAGGGAGAGCAGTACGGGCTCGGGTTCATTCCGTCGATCAACAGAGTCGTACCGTTGCGACCGGCGGAGTCGGGGAACAAGGGCTATCGACAGGTGAACCTCTGGCACTTTGCGTTCATACAGGTGTACATCACGCTCACCGGCGCGTCGTTCATCGACTTTTGCTTCGCCACGCAGAGGTTCAGCGTGTACGAGCAGTACCACGGTTTCGCGCACTTTCACGAGGCTGTAGCGTCCATCATGGGGGTCTTCCTCGCGGTTGGGCTGCTCTTCATGGCCAGCGTGTTGCATACGACTCCGCGGATACACCCGTTCGACAAACTGCTGTACTGGGTTCAGGTGTACGTGTCGGTCAAGCTAATCCAGATCCTATTCTCAATCGGAGAATATTACACCGTGGCGTTAAGTTCGGACGAGAAGGAGGCGGCGGGTTTGCCCGTCGGGGGCGCGTGTGTTAACTCCACACTCACGTGATAGTCATTTGTGCATCTAGTAGTCTATATTCTATGCCGCTACTCGAAGGCGGGGCGATATGTTCAGAGCTCTCCCGTTCTCTCCCATCGCCTCTCGGCCTCCTGTTCCTCGCGATATTTGGCCAGAAACCCGTGGACGGTCTCGCACGTCAGGAATATGGACGCATGCAGGGGAAACGCCCTCAGGAGCGCCATCTCGATACCCCGCACAAACACCCCGGGTCCCTCCGCGCGAAGGCTCTTCATCGCGCAGTCCAATAACCCGTTATACGTGCCCGGTGGGAAGGCCTGCATCCGGGATTTGATGACGTCCAGAGGGTACGTGGCCACCCACTGAACGACCCCCGCGCTGCCGCCAGCCAAAACAATGCCCGCCGTCTCATACCCGGGCCCCGCCGCCTTCTGACTGGCGCGCCGTATGGAGTCATAGGTGAGGAAATACACCGCGCACTGGGGTATTTCTCGAGCCACCGTCGCGCCCGTGCCCGTGAACCAGCCCTTGAGCAGGCCGTGTTCCCTCGCGAGCGTCGCCGCGGTGCGAATCGTGCCCCTGTACTTCTCCGGCACCTTGCCAGTCCCGCAGCTGGACTCCGCAACCTGCTGAACTGTCTTCACCCTCTCCGCGGGGCCCCGCACGAACGAGCTCGTTAATCCCGCCGCGGCGCCTCCCGCGAGACCGATGAGGTACGGGTCATGCAGCACCGGCGTTCCAGATGGCCCCAGATCGCCCCTCAAAAAGCGTGTCACTTCCGTGTGGGTCGTGAATGCGACGGCGTTGATGAGGCCGTACGCCACCATCGGCGCGCCGATTCCGCGGTAAAGTGCCATCGGCCCTTCTCGCTGCACGAGCGACGACACCGTGCTCACGGCTGAGACCGGGGGGGCGCTCACCCTCGCTTGCATCCTTATCTTGACGGTGTCTACCGGGTGCACGACGGCGAGGCCCACCATCCCTCCAATCTGGGCTGCAACCGCGTGGGCCCATGCCGGGGCGTTCTCCTTGACGTCCCCGGGCATGTTCTCGGCTCTACACGTCTGGCCGGCAACCGCGTGGGCCCATGCCGGGGCGTTCTCCTTGACGTCCCCGGGCATGTTCTCGGCTCTACACGCGTCGGCTCGAGTCTAAGATCACGCTGGCAATGTACTGAACGCAGTCATGTCGCACGCGAAGAACCTGGCGGCTGGGTGCGGTTCGAACTGGCCCCAAAAGGTGACGACAAGGAATATAAAATTCCTTCAAATGGATCGGAAGAGACGGGTGCGATGAGAGCACGCACACTCTCACGCCGCGATGCTGACGCTCGCGCGCTTTGCACCGATCGGTGTGGTATCTCGACCGACTCTGTGTGTAAGAAGTCGGCGTTGGGTGTCCAGGGCGTCCATCGCCGATGCAAGAGGAGTCACTCGCCCACCAGCGTTTTGTCATGTCCGAACTGGCCGGACCCCGCTCGGTCAGCGCTCGAGGTCCCCACTCACTCCCAACCGCGCTGTTTCGCCCGAGACGGTGACTGCGGCGGCAACTGCTGTCGATGCCTTTGGTGTGAGTGCAGAGCAATGGGAGCTGATTGAGGGGAACCTGTTCGGCGCGTCGCTTCTCCCGTATCTGGTCTTCCTCTACTACCTCGGGATGCCGGAGAGCAAGATGCCGCCGAGGGCGCTGTTCGGGTTCAAGTTCCTCCTCGTGTTCGTGTTTGGGACCATACCCTGCGCGATCTACGCCAAGCTGGTGTACAATGACATACTCGCCAACGTGGACTGGCTCCACGGACCCGCGGAGTCTCTGCTCACCATCACCAATCTTTTCATCGTCGTCGGAATGAGGGAGGGACTGAGAGACCTGAAGGGCGGCGACGGGGGAAAGCGATCGAAGGTGAGCTCGGTGAGCGGCTCACTCCTGGGCTGGAGCGCGGCGGCCACCACGGCCACCCTCGCGGCGGCGGCGGCGGGAGCGGGCGGGGGAATCATAGGCGGGGGAATCGGGAACGTCGCGGAGGCGGCTGAGACGGCGGCGTCCGCCGCACCCGCTCTCGGCGCGTTCTTCGCACACGCGGAGCCCGCCAACGCGCTGTCGCTGCCCACCTGGATCATCCACGTCTCCAGTCTGATCGAGTGGCTGGTGGCCATGGGTCTGATATGGGAGTACGCGGACGCGACGGGGAATCAAAAGTACAAGGGTCTGACTTGGGGCATGGTGCCGTGCCACGCGAGCGGCATCGCGGCGTGCACGTTCCACCTTTTCTACAACAGTCCCGCGCTGAACTCCGTGGTGGCCACTCAGGCGGGACTCACGGTGCTGGGAAACACCACAGTCGCCATCGCCGCCTACCGCATCGCGATCGAAGGCGGCGCGGTGAACACGCTGCCCTGGGAGGAAGGGTTCGTCGCCCCGTGGAAGAAGGACGACGCCGTCGACGCCACTTCGAACGTGTTTGGGGACGAAGTCGGTGCCGAAGAGGAGGTGCCGATCATCGAAGACGACGTGGCGACGACGGAGGGTGGATTAGCGGGATGGGAGGACCTCGGCAAGGTCTGGGCGGGGGACTCGGACTTGGTGCTGATGTTGAAGCTCGCGTTTGTGTCCACCGTCGTCTCGGGGGCGGTGAAGTGGGGCTCCCTGGAGGTGGACTTTCCCTTCGAACCCAGCGTGTGGCTGGCGTTCACCCTCATCTTTGGACCGACGGCGCTGAACATGATCAAGTGGCAGCAAATATCTGCGGAGGAGAGCGCCGCGCGGTGAGTAGTAAATAGGGCCTGAAAGTTTTAAAGAGCCCTGCTAGTTATCTATTTCCTTTGGTTCGATGCAGAGGAAGCCAACTTCCCGCCGGCCCAGCCGACAGTCGGGACGACGGACGCGGACCTTCCTTTCGGCACCGCGACGTCGCCCTCTCGCTTCAGAAGGGTGCCCCTGAACGACGCGAGTGCCCGCTTCGCGCGCTCCTGGCCCCGCTTCACGTTCTGAGCTATGTCTTCCCTGCACCCTCCGACGACACCCGCGCCGGTGGTGATCAGCCGTCGGGACAACGGAGCGACCAAGGGCTGGGCCGCGCTAGCCACCCGCATCAGTATGGTTCCCGCCTCCACGGCCGTACCCGCTTTCGCCGCCGCCACGCCGATGGTGGCCCCCGTGCTCGCGGCGGAGCTCGCAGTCGCACCCCCCACCCTCGCAGCCACCGAGGCGGCTGCGGCCATCAAGGCCGGGGGGATGCACCTGACACCGACGCCGAATAGGATCGCCGCCGTCGACGCCTGACCCACGCGGTCCCAAATCGGGACGAAGTCCAGGTCCGTCACCGCGAGGATGGGCAGCAGCACCGCCAGCTCCGTGGCCCGCCGCCGACGCTCCTGATCGAGAGCGTTCTCCCCGCTTTCGTCCACGGGGGACAAAATTTTCTTACCCCAAACCTCTCCCCGGATGTACTTGCTGCACACGTTCTCCACTCCCGCGCCGTGTTCGCACAGATCGTTGACGTAGTGTCGGCAGTCGTTCTTGTTCACCGAGTACATCGTGTTTCTTCCGCTGTTGAACTCTCGGATCTCATCCAGGGTCAGATCGGTGGACCCGACGAGGTACGTTCCCCCGCCGTCCGGAATCTCGTCGATGGGTTTCTCTCGAACGTGACCCGGGGTGGCGCCGCCCGATCCTCCGTCTCTCTGGCCGCTGGCCACGCCGGTATCGTTCAAGAAGCGGCTCGCGACGTCTCCGCCGAACGGCCCAAAGTCGAACTGCCAGAGCTCGCCTCGCTCCGACCGGTACAGCGCGAGGTAGTGACACACGCCGCCTGTGTAAAGCGCATCCTTAGCGCTCGACGGAAGGCGGCCAATGAAACTCCTGTCCTTTCGGAACGCCCTCGTGGTGATGTACAGCTCGGGCTGGACCCACGGCTGCTGCTCGTCATCGCCATCGAGCGCCGATGACGGCTCGTCCTCGACGTAGACGGGTGCCCCATCGCGCTCTCGCGATGACGCGTCGCTCCGCATCGTATCCCCCACCGATCCTACCGGTGAGCCTATGCGAGCCTCTTTGCTGGTGTCACGCACGCCGCGTGTGCACCCGTGCGCTACCGACTGCTTGATCGACAACAGTTTCTCACGCCTTCCGGCAAAATTTGTGGTTCGTGAAGCGTTTGTGGCTTTTTGACTGTTTGGTCAGTGTGAAAAAATTGCAAATGTAAAAATGCAACCGGTATAATCTCATGACTCTGTGCGCATAGGAACGCAAGGTGGTTATTTTATACACAAGCTACAAGGCGTCGACTCGTCTGTCATCCCTCAGCCCTCCAGTCGCCATTCTCGCAGTAGAACACCACCTCCCTCTGGATGTTCAGGCTCTGGCCCGGCATCAGGTACCTGAACTCGGCGCGCGTTTCCTGGTCTCCGATGATCTTCAACACCTCGGACCCGTCGGCGATGAGCTGAACCTCCTGTGCAAGCTGCTTCCACCTGGTCTCGTCCCCTTCAAGCTCGCCGGCGAAGTAGTCGGTGTCCTCCTGATTGAGGTCGTGCGGCACGAACACCCTGACGAAACCGCGAATATCCCCCCGGCGGCTCAGCTCCGCGAGCAGGTCCAGGCGCTTCTGAAGCTCGGGGTTGACCGTGCGCGCGCCACCGCCGGCGATGGCCGCCGCCGCCTCCGCCTCCTCCATCTGCGCGAACCCATCGTCGGCGACCGCCTCCAGCCCGGTTTCGCTCAGCCCCTTACTCGGGGTGCGCTTAGACACTCCGCCCCTGTCCGCAGCCTTCTTCTTTCCCATCCTGACCTCTTCGCGTCTCGTGCGCGCCGCGCGTGGGGAGATGAGCCCACAATTTATTTTCGCCGACTTGTGAGAAGTGTCTGCAAGTTTCCGCTGGTAATTTGTTAAGTGTTAAGAGTACGCGGAGCCTCTTCAGGGTTATAGACTGTACGAATCACTGTATCCACACGAGCTATGATATTTACTTCATCTCCGGTGCGCTCTTCGTCAAAGTGAGGCACGGCCATCGCATGTCCTTCCCCTTGGTCATCGTCACCTCGATCCTCTTGGTCCCGTCTTTGTTGGTCAGGATGCTCCAAGAGGACTCGTCCGGGATGACATCGGAGCATAGCTCCAGCGCGCCGTCGATGATGACCCGCTCCCCATCCGGCGCCTTACCGCACTCCAGGTGTATGTGCTTCATCTTGATATCGCAGCGCACGTCCCCTTTGCCCGTCTCCGCCGGCAGGTTCGGCACCGTCACCACGAGGTCCTCGCCGTCCTGCGTCCACTGGTACGGGTGGTTCACGCCCTCCTCGATGGCGCCCGGAGGAGGACCTGGCTCGGGGAGGTCGTCCTGGAGTTCGAGGGCATCTGCCGCGTTGTTCATGCCGCCCATGGCCCGAAGCTGCTCCTGAATGTCCCCGGAGTTGTGTTTCTTGGCGACGTTGAGCTCGAACGCGCGCTTCACCCATTTCGCAGAGCTTGAGACCTCGTTGAGGGTGAAGTCGTGTCGCTCGAACCTCTCCTCGTCGTCGATGATGCGGGCGATGAACGCGTCGCCGATGATGTCGGAGGATGCGCCGCACTCGTTGGCGATGCCGCACGCGCGGATGTTGCGAGGCAGGCCCTTGCTGATGCCCCGATCGTCCACGTAACAGTTGATGTGCTCCCAATTGGTCGCGTGCCCCCCCGGGAGCAGCGCCACGGGCTGGACCATCTGCATCCTCGCCGCGATGTCCATCAGATTATCGTCGATCTTCTTGCCACTGTGATCCTCCAGCTGCTTCTTGAAGATCTCTTTCTGCTCGTTCGCGCTTCCCACGGACTTGGCGTTCCTGAAGTGGTCCTTCAGCACGTCCAGCAGGCACTCCATCTCCTGGCCCTCGGGGATCTCCATCGTGAGCTCCTCCATCGGGCACGTGTCGTCCGCGGGGATGTACACGTACTTGAAACTGGTCCTGGGCGACATGGTGTTCGCGTCTAGATCGAATCAGCAATCAGCTGCGGTCCGCGGAACCTTCTCGGCCGCGATCGAAGTGGAAGGTCCGCGAAGGATTCGGCGGCGTTGAGTGCACTTTTTTAACAATCTCTCAAAGGCTGGCTGTAATTAACAAAACACGACGTCAGTTAGTCTAATTGCGCGTACGAGGATTAAAATAAACTCACCGGTCCTTCGTAAATACATTAGATCGTCACACTCCCGGGTCTTTTCGCTCGCCCGAAGGTCACGACCAGACGACCGGGAAAAAGCGAGAGCAGGGGTTTTGTTTCGTTCGACGCGACCATAGATACTCGCGCGGGCTTGTGAAGGCACGTCGCGTCGGATCGAGGCTCACGTGAAGAGCTTCTTCCCAGGTTCACATTCGCGAGTGAACCCGGTCTCGCCATCCTCGCTCCGAGGACGCAGACTCCGATCGGCTCGTTCCGCTTGTGCCCCCACCCCGATCTGCAACAATGAGCTCCGGCTTCCGCGTCTTGCACCTCGTGCGCCCTTTCCTCTCGATTCTCCCCGAGGTTAAGGCCGCCGATCGCAGGGTACCCTTCCGCGAGCGTGCGCTGTACACCACCGTCGCTCTCTTCGTGTTCCTCGTGTGCTCCCAGCTGCCCCTGTACGGCATCCACACCGCCAGTGGCGCGGATCCGTTCTACTGGGCGCGCGTGATTATGGCCTCGAACCGCGGCACGTGCATGGAGCTCGGTATCAGCCCGATCGTCACCTCCGGTCTGGTCATGCAGCTCCTGGCGGGTTCCAGGATCATCGAGGTTGACGACGCCGTGAAGGAGGACAGGGCCCTACTGTGAGTGCGCCCGCTCGTCGCCCCCCCTGGATCCCCCCACAATTCTTCCCTCCACGATCGCGTCTGGCCGCGGCCTCTTCCGGAACACAATTTCCCCCGAGAACCGACGATCTGACCTCCCGCGCGTCCCTCTCGATTTCGCAGTAACGGCGCCCAGAAGCTCCTCGGCATTCTCATCACCATCGGCGAGGCTGTCGCCTACGTCGTTTCCGGCATCTACGGTGATGTCCGCGATCTCGGCGCGGGCAACGCCATCCTGATCATCATCCAGCTCTTCATGGCGGGCATCATCGTCATCTTGCTCGACGAGCTCCTGACCAAAGGATACGGTCTCGGTTCCGGTATCTCCCTCTTCATCGCGACCAACCAGTGCGAGAGCATCATCTGGAAGGCGTTCAGCCCCACGACCGTGAACACCGGAAAGGGTGCCGAGTTCGAGGGTGCCGTCATCGCGCTCTTCCACCTCCTTCTCACCCGCGGCGACAAGATGCGCGCGCTCAAGGAGGCTTTCTACCGCACCAACCTGCCGAACATCACCAACCTGCTGTCCACGATCCTGATCTTCCTCGTGGTGATCTACTTCCAGGGCTTCAGGGTCGACCTCCCCGTGGCGTCCAAGCGCGGCCGCGGCATGAAGCAGACCTACCCCATCAAGCTCTTCTACACGTCGAACATGCCAATCATCCTGCAGTCCGCGCTGGTGTCCAACCTCTACTTCATCTCCCAGCTGCTGTACAAGCGCTACGGAGGCAACTTCCTGATCCAGCTCCTCGGCCGCTGGCAGGAGTCCGAGAGCACCGGCCAGTTCATCCCCGTGGGCGGCCTGGCGTACTACATCTCCCCGCCCACCAGCCTCAGGGACATCGCGGCGAACCCGCTTCACGCCGTCTTCTACCTCACCTTCATGCTCAGCGCGTGCGCCCTGTTCTCCAAGACCTGGATCGAGGTCTCCGGCTCCTCGGCGCGCGATGTCGCCAAGCAGCTCAAGCAACAGCAGATGTTCATGGTGGGTCACCGCGAGTCCTCCCTCCAGAAGGAGCTCAACCGCTACATCCCCACCGCCGCGGCTTTCGGAGGTATGTGCATCGGCATGCTCACCGTCGTGGCTGACTTCATGGGAGCAATCGGGAGCGGAACCGGTATCCTGCTCGCCGTCACCATCATCTACCAGTACTTCGAGACTTTCGAGAAGGAGCGTGCGCAGGAGCTCGGCGGCGTCCTGTTTTAAGTTGGGGAATCGAGGAGGTGCGACACTCGTGGCTTGAGGACAAGGATGCCCTCCAGCGTTTTAATACGACAGAAATATTAGTTGAACATCGACGACGCGAACCCCCCGCGAGCGCCAGGCGAGAGGCTACGGACGACGCTCACGACGTCGGCGGGCGCGAGACGAACGATACGTTAATAGTAGGTCACTGCACTCGCTTTATTCCATTCAGCTAAGTTGATGGCAAAAAACCAGTACTCGCGACCCAGTTTGCAACCAGCGCCAATAGCGTCAAGTCGCCCCCCAAAGAACTCCACCCAAAAGAACTTACATGACCTTGTTCTTCGCGGAACCGCGAAGCTTCTTGACACGGTTCTTCTTCTCCTTGATCTGCTTGCGGGACTGGGTAACCTTCTGCTTAAGGCCCGCACGGATCACACGGTGCTTGGGCTCGAACTTCTTCATGGCGTCAATGTTGTCGTAGATCAGACCGAACCCAGTGGACTTGCCACCACCAAACTGAGTGCGGAAGCCGAAGAGGCTGACGCACGCGTTGTCCGAGACATCGTACATCTTGGCGAGCTTCTCGCGGAGCTCAGACTGAGGAAGAAACGAGAGGAGGAGGGAGGGAGGAGGTCAGTCACCAGTTCGCCCCGCGAGTATTTTAGGGCAAAGCGCTTGGAGAAAACCCGAAAACCCTAGCGAGGTCTCGGTCGGGGATGGCGCTCACCTTGGGCACGTTGGCGCGGCCGGGGTGGAGAACATCGAGGATCTGCGTGGGAAGAGGGTTAGAAACGTCACGGTCAGTATTGTGCTTCAATCATGGCGCGCTCGCCTCGTGCGGCGCGCCTCTCCGGGGATGAAATCGCCGGAAAACACCGGTTGTACGGTGAGAAAGCTAGGAGCCGCCCGGGTGGCTGTCCGGGAATCGGGCACTCACGAACTGGCGACGGCTAAGCAGACGGTTAGTCATGAACTTGCGCGTGCGGAGGGTGCAAGAGGTGTTCGACATCTTGGCAACGACCCTGTGGGTTGTCACTGCGCCTAAACAAGAGGGTCGCCCAGCGCGCGGCTTGGGCCTTAAGGGCGAGTTTTTTGGCTCTCGAAAATCTATGGGCGAGTGCTTGAGTTAATTCTTGAGTCAGTTGCGTACCTATTTTACGTATGGGCAAATTAGTTAGACCGGCTCGGCGCGAAACTCTGGGTGAGACGAGTGTGAACCAACGGGCTCTCTCGACGGCGGATGGCCCACAGCACGGAACGCGGTTCCTCGGTGCGTGTCTGTTTGGGAGCGTCGCCATGTCCAAGGCTGCTTTCGCCGGCCTCAAGGCCGTGCAGGAGATCCGGTTTCACCTCTGCCAGACGTCCAAGGGGAGCGAGGGCGTCCGGAACTTCCTGCTCAAGAGCTACAAGAACATGAAAGCCGCGAGCCCCGCGACGCCTATTCTTATCCGCGAGGCGAGCGGTGTGGAGGGTGGCATCGTCGTTCGTCAAGGTACGCACACCTCCGACCCCGCGGGCGTTTTAGCCCATCGCGTCGTCGAACCCAGCCACCGCGACCCCCGCGTCGCTCCCCGCCGATGCCCACCATCCATCCAATCAAGTGTCCCCTTTGTCTGACCAAAGTCCCCATCCGACCCCCGTCCTCGCAGACTTTGGGATGGAGAAGAAGGCTTCTCTCGAGGGTATGGACGAGAAGGCGGTGGAAAAGGAGGTCACCTCGCTCCTCAAGTAAATTAGCGCCTTTTCTCGTTCCACTCGGACGAGATCGTTTGGTAGAGGGCCCACCGCGGGAAACCCTTGACGATGTAATTCTACTTCTGTTCACAACACCGCCGCGCAGCGTCCGTTTGTTATGGTATCATCGTGCGATCCATGTGCCGCGACTAACGGGACCAGAGGGACTCGGGTGCGTCTGGGACCGGACGCATCGCCAACGGGGTGAATCTAACGGGTAATCGCTATTCAACCGCGTGACCTAAAGCTAAAAACCAAACCAGAACCAGAACCAACAGGCGCTACTTCGACGTCGTCGAGGGCTGTTCCTCAGTGAGCAAGACCTTGTTCGTCGCAGCCTCGAACGCCGCCGTCGCCTTCGACAGAACTTTCTCCGATGCCTCCAACTCCCGCGCCAGCTCCTTGTCCAGCTCGTCGTTCTCCGCCTGAAGCTTGGCTATCCTCCCCAGCTGCGCGGGCTCGTCCAGATCCACCTCTGGGAGCAAAGAGGCGAGCTCGTCGATCTTCCTGCTCTGCTGGATCAAAGCCGCTGCCATCTCCTGCGATGATAGAACGTAGATGTCAGTCTCTGAGGCATTCACGGGTCGTTTCGGGCGTGCGAGGAAGGGAAATCCGGGAGGGAAGGAGGATGGAGCTCGCACCTTTATTTGCTTTTCGCTCGCCTCGAGGCCATCGTCGGGCAGCGCGTCGCTGAGTTCGCCGTCCGCCGTCGTCCCGGCCGGCTTGGCATCCCTCTGCAGCATGCCGGTGCAGTTGTAAAACATGCCATTGATCTCGTTCACCGAATCCTGAAGTTGAGTGACGATGTCCGCCATGGCGCCCCACCGCCCCACAAAGTGAGCGACTCGTCTCGACACTACGTGCACTGGCAGACTGGCTCCGTACACACAAATCCGGGAATTAAAAGCAGTTAAGCAGTTAGGATCGAAAGACATGCATCCCTGTTGCAAACCCCAATTAAACTAACCCTCGACCACGGGGGCAATAGTTAGGCATTACAACCCCATGTTTAATATACTGCATCCGTGGTGACGCTAACCATAAATACGATTCCACCGGTTGGTCGTCGTTTTTAAAATGTTTGCTTTTTTACCGCCATTTTCTCAGAGCAGGGTCAATACTCTGGTCGCCGACGGGCGCCGTGACCGCTTGACGACGTGGATTGCGGGTACTGGCGGCTCATCGCGAAGAGTTAGGACGCATTGAAACGCCGCGCGCGAGACCCCGCTTCGTGGTTGTCAGGGATGGGTGTCGTCTCAGGGTTTGGAGCGGATCGGGGTGGAGAGCAGCAGCAAGGCTCGATGACGAGCAGCACCTATGTGATGAGCACCGGTCACCGCCTGTCGTTTGGCATAGGCGGTGTCAGTGATCTCAACCCGAAGGAGCAGTTCGTACCTGCTCTTGAACGAACGGTGAGATGCCCCAGATTGTCCACTGCGGTCGAAGTCGGCCCAGGGATCGGCCCGCGCGCCGGCTTGATTTTGCCGCCTTTTCTCCTCGGAGAACACCACGATTCACGATCTCGCCAGCACTCCCCTTGACTCGCCCCTCTCATGCACGTAATCGTTCGCCCACCTGACCGTATATCCCTCTCCAAACGACGCATCCTCAGATCATGCAAGACGACGATGGTCACGCATCTTACGGCGCCGAGGGATACGACGCGGAGCGCACTCCCCTGGCGAAAGGAAAGACGACCGCTGTTGGGAAGAGTCCAAACACCGTGTTGTTCAGTCCGCTGTCCATGGCGAGCTCCGCGAGCGGAAGACAGCCAGGAGACGACACCATGGACTCGAGCTTCGAGCTTGACGTCGTGGAGGAACACACGCCTCTGCGCGCCAGCCTCAAGTCGATCAGCGAGCGGGATTTCAACGTGCCCGAGTCTGTCACCGCGGAGGAAGATGCTGAGCACAGCTGGCTCAGGAGGAGGCGCGACTCTGACACTGAGACGCCCGACAACGCAGGCAACACCGTCATCTTGTCGACGATTCATCCAAGCGCGGAGGAGGCCACGATTCACAGGCGCGTAGCCGAGCTCAGGCTGGCGCTGAGGACCGCTGACGGTGCCCTGGATAAGGCGCGCGCCCGGTTCGAGGAGGCTGAGTGGGCGCGAAACGAAGCCGAGTCCGAGGCGGCGGCACTTCGCGCTCGGGTGTGGACGCTCGAGGGAGCGGAATCTCTCTCGGGTACTCGTCTACACGACGGATCCCTCGACCTCCTCCGAGGCGAACTCCTCAATGAAGCGACGGCAGAGCTGGAGGAGGCGGCCCGAGCGACGGCGGAGGCTGAGGAGCGCGCCAGGGAAGCAGCCGCGGCGCTTCGTCGGGCTGAAGACACCGCAGCTGCGATCGCCGCCGCGGCTAGCGGCGAGGTGGAAACCCTCTCCCTGGAAGCGGCTCAGGCTAGACTGCGAGCGAAAGCGGAGGCAAGAGACGCCGCGAACGCCCGCAGTTCTCGCGAGCGCGCCGAGTCGGTAGCGGCGGAGGCTGAGGCTGAGGCGGCGAAGTGGCGCGACATCGGCAAGCGCGAAACTGAATTGCGCGCGGCCGCGGACAAGGCCGCCAAGATCGCCTCCGACGAGGCTGAAGAGGCGAAGGAGTCAGCCGCGGTCGCTGCCGCCCGCGAGTCCGAGGCTGCGCAACATAACAACTGGCTTCAGGAGCGCGTCCGCGAGCTCGAGGACGCCGAGGGCTCCGACGCCGGCGCACGATACGGCTCCGAACTTCGCCGTCTGCGTGAACAGCTGACAGCCGATGCGGCCAAGGCGGCGGATGAACTCGCAGCCGAACGAGCCGCCAGACGCAAGCTCGAAGCACTGCTTCTCGAGGCTCGTGGTGATGCACCCATCCCCGCGGTTCTCGCCGCTACGGAGACTGAAGTTTCTGAAAAGGTGTTGATGTTGGAGGCAAATCTCAACGAAGAGCGCGAGTACTCTGCTCGGCTTCAGCGTGAGCTCGACACTACCGTCGTGTCAAAACCCGCCAGAAGCTCTCTGCACGACAGCCAGGACAGCTGGGCCGATGCTCTTGGGCTCCAGGAAGGCGACGCCGTGAGCGATGGGGAGAAGGATGAGAAGGTGGCCATGCTTGCCGGCGCGCCGTTTGAGTCCGGGACGCCCCAGGCTTCGCCGAAGAAGGAAAAGGACGAAGAGAAACCCGCATCGCCTGCGAAAAACGAGCGAGTGCTCCAGCTAGAGGGCATGCTCGAGGAGGCTGAGCGCGAGATCGAGGATCTTCAGGGGATGAACACAGAGCTGCTCGAGCAGCGAGAGAGATCAGTCGCCATCCTCTCATCCGCCACATCCACCGCCGCAGCCGGCACCGCTGCTGCTGTCGAGGCTGCCCTCACCCGCAACACCGACATGTGGACATCCAAACTGAGGGAAGCCGAGAGGGTCGCGGACGAGGCGACGGCGACTGCCGAACGTGCAGCTCAACGCGTCGCCATGCTCCAGGCTGAGTGCGACGCCGCGCAGAAGGATCTCGTCGAGCTGCGGGCCAGAGGAGCCGAGCTCACCGAAAGGGAGGCTAAGCTTCAGGTCACACTGAAGGCGATGGAGGATGAGAAGGTGTCGGCCCAGGCCACGAAGGTCGAACTCGTCGAGTCGGACAAGACCAGGGAGGATCAGCTCATTGAGGCGCGGCAAATCGCAGCTGAAGCGGCATCCAAGCTGGCTGACGCCGAGCGCGCAGCAGCCGAGGCTTCGGAGTATGCTGAGCGCGCGGCGGCTGAGGCTGACGCTAAGCTCGCCAAGGCTGAAGAGATGGTCGCTGAAGCAAACGGGACCGCCGAACGCGTCAGGTCGGACGCGGAGGCTGCGCTCGCCGAGGCTCAGCAGATCGCCGTTGACGCAAAGCAGTCGGCTGCCCTCGCCGTTGCCGAGGCGAAACAGTCGGCTGCTGACGCCGTCGCCGAAGCCCACGCCAAGCTCACAGCCTTTGCGGAAGCGGAGAAGGAAAGGGAGCAAGACGAATTCGAGACGGAAAAGGAATGGGAAGAGAAGCTCACGGAGGCGAGGCACGCCGCAGCTGAAGCTCAGGCCAAACAGGCCAAGGCTGAGGCCATGGCTGCTGAGGCTAAGTTGGCCGCCTCTCGTGCCCTCATTCGTGCGGAGGAGGAGAGGGAGGGAGATGTCGCCGAAACTGAGAAGGAATGGGAGGAGAAGTACGCCGAGGCTGAGCAACGCGCACAGTTGGCAGAGTCGAAACTTTCGATGCTCGAAAAGGCCGCCTCCGAGTCCAAGGACACCGCCGCTCAGGCCGTGCGTCGCGTCGAGGTGCTCGAGAGGGCCGCATCCGAGTCCAAGGACACCGCCGCTCAGGCCATGCGTCGCGCCGAGGTGCTCGAGAAGGAAAACTCTGCGGCCCAGCGTGAAATTAACATGATGCGCGAAAGGGAGGCTACCGCGGAGCTCGCGGCGGAGGCTGAGGCTGCGTTCGCGGCGCTCGAAGCCGGCGAGGAAGCGAAAATGGAGGCTGCGGAGGCTCTCGCTCAGGCTCGTGCCGAGGCCGCGACGGCCCGCGGCGAGCTTGACGCTCTCCGCGAGTCGATCCGCATCAACGGCGAACGCGAGGAAGCATCCACCCAGTCCATGACTGCCGCCATGCGCTCCGTCGGTGTCACCGTCGTGCAGATGACTTCTGAGGACGAGGTCGATACGGATTTCAACGCCGCCGTCGACACGGACCTCGACGACCAGAGGGACACCCCGCTCGAGCGCGCGCTGCGTCGGGACCGTGAGGCTGGATCGGGTGTGGTTGTGAAGGGTCGTCCTATGTTGGATGAAGCGCCTTCAAAGACCCGCAAACCTGTATCAACCCAGCGTGACAGGCTCGCCGCGGCTGCTGCGGAAGCAGCCGCGGAGGTTGAGGCTCTCCAAGATTCCAACAGGAATGAGTTTTTGCCCTCCATGAGCGAGCGAGACACGGAACTGGACCTCTCGGAGCCTGAAACAGCAGTGGATCATCCAACCGGGGAGGGACAGTGGGTTTGGCACGGACACGGAACGCCACCAAAGTCACCGACGCCTCGGGAGCAAAATGATCTCGAAGGCAGGACCCCCGTTGCAGCGCCGGTCACGGCTTCGGTTGTGCCGGTGGCCACCGCGGTTGACTTCGGCAAGCCCAAAACATCGACGGTCGCTCGCCGCCTCGATGTCGACCACGATGCTACCGAGGTGATGGCGCCCCGGCCCGCGAGGCGTCTCTCCGAAGGGGGTGACTTCTCGCGCGCTCGATCGAAGGGGGGCCGCATGTCTCGCGTCGCCACCCACCCGGGGCACAGCGAGAGAATGGCTGGTGCCATGGACATCTCCTCCTCTGACGAAGATGATCTGTGCAGAATTTCCTCCGACGATGAGAGCAGCGCTCCCAGCGCTCCGGCGTCAATGAAGAGCCAACGCAGGCATGTTCACAGCCGCAGGGACGTGGGTGAACCGCACATGACGCCCCCCAGGTCGGCTCCAACGCAGAGCATGATGTCACCCACTCGGAGCAGAAGAAACTCTCCCGTGGAGATGAGCGAGGAGTTTGAGGGTAGCCCTATCCGCGCTTCGGATGCCTTTGTGGCGGTGGCAGCTACGGCACACGCCGCCGCGAGCGTGGCGCGCGGGGACTGGTCGGCTGATGGAACGCCTAAACCGTCGCCCGCTAAACTTGCCGCAGCGGCTCTCGCGGCGTCTTTGAGCTCCCCTTTCAAGAGCCCCAGGCAACCGGCGCGCATGGAGAACGGGACGAGGCGTTCCATTCAGGAAGGAGAGGCTGCGCTGGAAGCGATGCGCGCATCGAGGGCCTCTCTCGCTGCAAGGACCGGTGGCAGTCCTCCGGCGGAGGAAGTGTCCACACCCGCCAAGCGACAGACTGGCTCGACTCGCACCAGTCCCATGCAGGCCAAATCAACCCCCCGAGGCCGTACCGCGGCAGAAGCATCCGGTCGTCCCGCGGGTACCTGGGGAAGGCCAAGCCCTTCGTCAGGTTCCCGACCAACAACGATTGGGAGCCAGCGAACACTTAACCACCGCTACGCATAGACGATTCTAAAGTGAATAAAACCCATTTGGTTGACTATTAAACTTTTCTCACCCCAACCGACCTCCAATATCCCGAGATTCTCGCAAGGCCATGACAGCAAGCTCCAGGGCGGATGCCGCGGGAGCAATCACCAGGGCCATCGTGAGGGCCTGGCATGTCAGCATCCCAAGAACCAAGCTTACCATGGTCTCGCCGGGCATGTGGAAATAGATGGCGGTGAACCATGAATCGCCACACTGAAGCCCCATCAGACACAAGGATTGGAGCACCACCATTGCTGCTGATATAGTTGCAAACACTGTCGACTTCATCACAACCAGTCGAGCCAGCAGCGCAAGTCCAGCCACAGCCTCCGCGTGTGCCGCAGAGAACACGCAAGCGCCCAAGAAAACATGGTCCGACATAGCATCACCGCCAAACACCCTTGCTGCAAAGTACACAGAGAGGCGGATTAACGCTGCTAAAACATACACGATACCGGCACGTGCCGGGGACACATCTTTCGTCATGTTCGATGCACCGGATAAGAACGAAGCCATGGCACGTGTCGCTAAAGGTATGAGTGGCAACAGTGGCCCAACGTGAATGAAAATTCCGTCGTACCAAGCCAAAGGTAGGTACGACGATGTGTCGCTGCTACCGTAATTCCCGCGATATGTCGCCATTCCTAGGACTATAGTCATCATCCATACGAGCTGAGGCGCGACTACGGCGATTCTCGATATCGGGAAGTTCCTCGTTGGTCGCGATTGCTCACGCCCCGGGCCAGAGAAATCGCCCGAGCTGGACATCGTCTGGGTCTCCGGAGGTTGAGGAGGTATCGGGATCCGCCGACGTAAGGATGACATGCGCGAACCTCTATGCGCCTATCGATCCCCAAAATGCAGCCGGCAAGCCCCGATGGGCGCGGACCTTCTTCGCCTGTTCTCCCCGCACTGTGCAAGACCAGAAATCTCAGCTGCTGGTATTTGTCCTGCCAGGAACCAGCATGCCGTGGAACGACAAACCGACGAGTTCTTGAGAGGGTTTGCGCGTTACATTATTGATCGGTGAATTATTTCGTTACGATTTCTATTGAGGACCTAACGCAGAGGGGCTCGTGCTTCACACACGAAGTGTAGCCGCGAGAAGGATGTGATCCGACGGCTCAGTTGGCGCCGGAAACGGCCCCTTCACCTCGCTCCTGTGGGGAAGCTGCAGCACTTCAGCCACCTCGATCTTCGGGGAGATGAAGATGTAGTCTAAGGTGTCGATGAACTGCGGGTCATCCTTGATTTGCGCAAAGTTGGTAAAGTCCGGCTCGGCGCCGTTGGCCACCTTGTACGCGCTCTGCATCGGATACTTCAACGACGTGGACCACTCCCCGCCCTCGGGAGCTACCGGCGCAGCCTCGTGGTCCGACGCGATCGTGCCCGTCGTGATGAGATCGTATCCCCCGTCACCCGGCTTGAGGTTAAAGTCACCCATGAGGATCACCGGGAGGTTGCCAGACTGCTGCTGCGCATACATAGCCGCGAGCTGCGAGTGGATAGTCATAACCTTCGGGTTACGGAACATACACGGCATGTGGTAGTTCGCAACTCCGAACTCCGCTCCTGATTCCTTGCACTTCAGCGACGCATACATGATAGTATTGAACCGTCCCCGAGCCAGCTGCCAGTCGGTCTGAGGAGGACGCTCGCCAGATACCTTGCGATAGAGGTTGACGGGGTAGTTGATGACTTTTTGCAACATCCCGGGCTTGGGCTCCCTCGGCAACTTCTTGGTATCGCTGCAGCGCGAGATGTCAACCTTGCTCACGTCATACTTGTCCAAAGGAACGGCGAGCGCGATGCCCATGTACCCGTTGAACGGTTTGCCGTACAGCGAGCAGATCATGTGATAGCCACGCTTTGCGAAGAACACGTGCAGCTCGCCCGCCCACTTCTGCGACACCTCCTGGAGGCCGATCACCGCCCCCTTGGCCATCTCCGGCTCAAGCTTGGTCAGGAGCTTGGCCAGACGGTTTGGCGGATGCAGATCATCAGGATCGCAATGAGTGAAGTACCCTGGCTCGCAGAGAGAGCTAGACAGCACGTTGTACGTCACCACACGAGCGTCGTGCGTCGAGGAAGCCATCACGGTTGTTGCGAAGGCGCGACGGTGCTTTCGCTGGATCTGAAGCTGGAAGTGCGTCCTGTGTCCGCTGAACGTCGGTGAAGACGACGCGCCAGAGAAGGAAAGCGAAGTGAAGGAAGCAACCGCTGATACGGTGCCGTTCAGTCGCAAAGCGCCGCGAGTATCGGTGACGCGGTTCCACTTGAGTGAAGCGGTGTTGAAGGATGCGCTAGGTTGCTGCGCACTCAAGCGAGGAGACCTCGATCCGAATGAGCTGGATCTAGGGGAGAAATTGACCTGGCGGCGGAGCAGACGAAACGCTGTAGCCGTCGGAAGCGCACCGGACATCGATCGGGGGGCGACGGTGTCGTCGCGACTGGCTCCCAGATCCGAAAGATGATTGATGCTATTTCAAAAGCCTGGGAACAATGGCGTGGCGAACGGACGTGCACAGTCTTACTACATGTATCATATTACTCTCGAGACATTTTGGATGTCTAATCATCTACACACGGGCAAAGAATATCTTGTACGCAAAGATCGCCGCGCACAATCCCCAGACGACGACGGTCTGCACGTCAACCTTCCGCTCCTGGGCAGAGTCCGCGGCGCCGGCTGCGGGTTCATCAGACGCAGCCTCCGCCCCCTTGGGAGAGTTCCAGCGTGCACCTCCAACCCCGGCTCCTCCCTCGAACGCAACACCGCCGCTGCTGACAGATCGAGCCTCACCCACGGTCAACATCGGCTTCTGGGGAGCTTCGGTTCCGGGCGCGGGCGTGGGCGTCTGCAACTCGGCCTCGCTGAACGTGACTGTGCCGACGCCGTCACCAAACACAGCGGCTCCGCTCTTCAGGGCCTGGCGCCCGCGGGATACGGACGATACTCCCACGGCGATGGGATCGGTGGAGCCCTCCACAGGAACATCGACCTCGAGAACAAGGTCGACCTCGTAGCCCTCGGTCCAACCGTGCCAAGACGCGATACCGCCGCCGCGCTCAAACACCGCGGCGCCACTCTTGCCGGCGTTTTCACCGTAAGACGCCATCGGTGGCTTCGAGGTGATGTCCTGTGCGCTCGGCATCTCAGGCTCCAGCACGGGGGAGGGTGGCGCAGGCGGTGCGACATCAGGTACGGGTTCGGCGACCGATTCAATGGGCTCGGGAACGGTTTCGGTCGTGGCGACGGCCTCCTCCTTCTCGGGGACGACGGCGACCTCGAGTTTCTTTGCCAGGCGAGACATGTACACGCAGACGCCAGCAGCCTCGAAGGCCGCGAGGCGGAACCCATCGGGCTTGTTCTCGCTGAACTGATACATGAAGTGCACGCCGCGGGTGTCGACGATGCAATGCCGCATCGGGGATTTCGTCTCCGCCCAGGTCGCGGCGACGTACTGGGAAGCAGCGGTCGCCTCTGCGGTCACCGCGTCGCGGTCGACTACACCGACACCGCCGCAGACAAACTTCGATCCGGTGGACACGAGCCTCGCATGCTTCGTGCTGTTCGCGACACGCGCGTTACGCCGGCGGGCACCGAACGCCGATGCCCCGCGATGCGTCCCGACGACGGGGAGGTTGCTCACGCAAGCCATGGTGTTATCTTTCGGGAGATCTCGCGACGTTCTGTTTCAACAGTTCAAACTTTCCCGATCGGAAACGGAGTTGAAGGATCGCCGGTGGTTTCGTGGATCCGGAACTGCAAGTACGCGCGACCCAACTCGACGAGCTCAAATGCTCTGTCTGAAGGGGCAGGTCCCGGTGCCTGAACGTCTCGGATAGTGTGGACTTGGGGTGTCCTTCCGCGTCGTTCTTATCCCACCCTTCAGAAGTTCGGAAAGGGTGCCGTCGAAATCGGCAATTTTCTCACCGTCCTTTCGGTCCGTTGGACGTTTTTCGAAAATAAACGAAGCCAAATGCACAGCGAGCTCCACAACTCGACGCACAGCTCGTGAGAGCTGGTCGTATCGTGCGACCATGAGTCACACGTGGTTTGTCAGGCTACCGCCGAAGCTCGATGATATCTCCCGCATCGACGATGCGGCCCTGCTGAACGGCCTTCGAGGCGGTGTGGTGGCCGAAAAGCCAATCACCGTCGTGGCCGAGCAACGACTCGACTGCGCGAGGCCGGACCCGAACGACCATAACCACGCCTGCGCCGTCGAGAGACGAGGCATCTTCCGTTCGATGCGCGTCGGTGGGCGTGATGGAAGCGGCATCGAGCGGTTCCAGCTGCACACGGAGGCTGATGGCGGCGACCTCAAGCCGGTGAGCAGAAGCTGGCGCCAGTTCGAGTTCATCCCTCGGCAGGAGGGAGCCTTCGTCTTCACGCAGACGGGCTCGCCCAACCTGCTGTTCAGCACAATTCCGACCAAGGGCAGCAAGACTGGAAGCATGGTGTTTCTGTTCGGATCGTGCTCCGCCGCTGTGAACTCTTTCGCGATAGACGCCAGCGGGTCGGTCGTCGTCGCCGGCGCGCAGGACGGCAGCCTGGCTGTGTGGAAAATCTCGGACGGCAAGAAGATTGGCGCCATCAGCGGGGCGCACGAAGGTGGAGTGCGGGCGGTCGCGTTTCTCTCGCCGACCTGCGTGGTTTCGGCTGGAGCCGACAACACGGTTCGCATCTGGCAAGTCAGCGCGGACCCGAGGCTGCGAATGTTGCACAGGATGGCCGCGGGAGACGCTCCGCTCACCGCGATTGCCGCGTGGGGACAGGAGGGGGAAGCGCACCAGTTCCTGGCAGCAGGTGGGGACGATGGAACCGTCTACGCCTGGAAAGCGAATTCGTTAGTTAGCGTGGAGGGCGAGATGCGATGGGTGCCCACCACAGTGTCGCATCACCTGCAGGGTAAGGAGGTTGCGGAGCTCTCTTTCCGAGGCGACGGCGCGGCTCTGATTGCTGGAAGCCGCGACTCGAGACAACTAGGCGGGGGAGAGGTCCGCCTATTCGAAACCGAGCACTGGACCGTCGTCGCCTCTCAGCCATATTCCAGCCATGTGGTGGCGTGCATGTACTCTCGTTCCGAGCTCATCGTGGACTTGGTTCTGGTGTGCAGCGCCGCGGGTTCACCTCGGCTGATGGAGGGCAGATTGGTTCCGGCTGTCTCTGCTCCCCTTCGTGACCGAGGTCTAGGCGGGGACATGCCCCCGCAGCCTCTTGGGCACGGTCTTCTTGGCCCTGCAGGGGGTAGAGACGGAAATGGTATTCGTATCGTTAGCCCCACGGGATCTGACGACGAGAGCGATCCTCGTGATCACCCGCCGCCTATTCCGGCGAAAAAAATGATGGATCCCACCCCGGAGGCCCCCAAGCCGGTGTTACGTCCGGCGTTCAGGCGCTCTGGAAAATACCTCACCGAGTCGCGTGTATCCCCCGCGGAACGTGCCACGCGTTTGGCGGCCGAGATGGCGTCGGATATTATGGCGGATGCTCCTGTGATTTCGGATGACGATGAGTACGAGGATGATGATGCAGAAAATCAGGGGGATCCCAATGATGTGCTCGGAGGCGTGGAAGGCGCCGAAACCATCCTCGCCAAACCCACACTCATGTCCTCACGACCCATACTTCATCGCAACGCACTCATTCCGTTCGCTGTGTACGACAGGGACACCGAGTTGCAGCATCACATGGCGCCGCTTGGAATTTCTGGACGCGAGGAGGCTGCGAAAGTTGCAGATACACATGTCCGGGCGATGGCAGCGTCGAACATGAACCTCGCCTTCCCACGTAACGGTCGGCGTTTTGAAGGTCTTGCACAGATTCCTAAGGCGGATATGCCAACGAAAGCGAAGCGGATGGTCGGAAAACAACTGGATCCGAAGTGGTTGGCGGTGCGTGACATAAAGCCGCGAATGGAGGATATGTGGGTCGCAGCCAGGCGAGAGCCTCAGGTTTGCAGCACGGAGGGATGGAGCTCGAGTACGCTTCTTATGCCTCCCTCCGAGGGCGTGGAGTACTAAGTTTTGTAGCATTTTGATCACGTGACGAAGACACATCGTGTTCGTAAACTAGTTATTCTATGTCGGACTAAACGTTACCACCGAGCAATTCATGCAGAGCGTGTTCGTGCTTCTGAAGCCGCAACACCTCATCCTCGAGTTGTCGGACACGCGATTTTGAGAATCTCAGTTCCTTCTTGGCCATCTGACACTCTGCTCTTGACCGCTCCACTTCCTCCTGTGCCACATCGAGCAACTGGACGATCTCTTCGTTCGAGCCCTCATCAAGTTCTCGAGCCGGCTCTCCAGCAGTGGTGCCGAGGAGACCTAAACGTTGTTCAAGAGCAGAGACACGTGCTTCCGCGGCTTCACGTGCGAGCCGTGCGATTTCTAACTCTGCCTTGGAATCCTTCAGAGCTTCTTCAGCTGCGAATATTTTTGATTTGACGTTAACGTCAGAAGCTGATGCATCGAACGCCGCGAGCTGAACCTTTTTCACTTCTCCCCTAAGATGGACGGCCTCTTCCTTTGCTGAAGAAAGTTCAGCAGTTTCGCAGGCTAACTTAGCCTCCATCGATCCATTCTCCAATCTTAATTCGCGTAATGTACTCTGCGTACTGATTATTTTGGTGTGCAATTCGCGCTCGCGTTGCTCTGCGCTCTCAGCTCGCAATCGCAACTCAACCTCTCGTTCTTCAGCTTCTTTGAGTTTCCGCATCTCGGAATGAGCAACAACCAGATCGTCACGAACCTTACCGAGCCCAGAAATACTTTTCTTGAGCTCGCTGACTTCCTGCATCGCCTGTGTTCGTTCTTCGAGAGCAACCTTGATTTCGACTTCCATGGACACCAACTCATCTTCGAGAGATTCCCGGACAGCACTCAACGAAGCAATATTTGACTTTGCAGCGGTGACCTCTGACTTCAGTTGCGCTAGCTGGTCGTTCATCTCATGCATGACAATACTGGCCGCTGAAGCATCGACCTCGGCTTCTTGGATGCATCGATCGTTAAGCTCATTTGCTTTCTCTGCGGCAGCGGCCACCGTATCAAGCTGCAATCGCAGTGAATCACACATGCTGAGCGCCTCATCATGGTCCTTTTGCAAACCTGTGATTCTTTTGGTGAGTTCTGCCGTCTTCGCCTTGACTGCATCTTCGATCGCCGCTTCGTCACCTTTTTCAAGTTCAGCACAAAGAGCTGCGAGGCGAGCAACTTCCGCGTCGGCGAGTTCCTTCGATGCCATCGCCTTCGCCGCACGGTCGGTGGTATCTATGAGTTCGCGCATGGAGGATTCAAGCTTCTCATCAAATTGATGTCGAAGCTTGGCAGCTGCCTCTTCATGCTCCCTCTCGCGAGCATCAAAGGAGAGTTGAAGGGCATCGAGCTGAGAGCGCGATTTATCTTGTAAGTCACGTGCCGAATCGCGGGCCTGTTGCGTTTCGGCCAAAGCAGATTGAAGATTGTGAACCTCAGCTTCAAGCTGCCCAATTTTCTCTTTTGACGCGCCGCTCTCTTTTTCTGCCTCGGCGACAAGGCTTGTCAATCGCTTCATTTCCGCATGAGCAGCTTCTTGAGCGGCCAGATTTTCAATAGACGCCAATTGAGATACCAACTTGTTTCCGACTTCCTTGGTTGCAACAGCTTCGTCCACAGCTTCAAGTCTTTGATGAAGCATCTTAGTAGACTGGACCAAAATCGCTTGCAGATCACGCACATCACTTTGGAGATGAACATCCGCAGCTGTCTTCGCTTGGACATCCTCTAGGGCCTGCTTCATTCGCAGAATCTCCGCTTCAGCAGCTTCCTTCGCAGCCGAAGCTTCAGACGCAACACGTGTGGCCAATAACATTTCTGTGGTCCTTCTTTCCAAGGAAACGTTTGCAATTTGTTTGAACTCCTCGAGAGTATTGTCGGCATGAGATGTCGCAACAGATTTCACTTCTTGGCTCTTCACCTCCAAGTCATGCAATCTTTCCTGCTTGAAAGCTAACAAGGCTGCTTCAGCCCAAGCTGCACGCTGCTCGGCAGCAGCGAGTTTCGTTTCGGTTTGATAGCTTGCCTCAACTGATTTCTCATGTTTGTGTTGGACACGCTCAAGATCAGCGGCTAACTGATTTGCTCGTCTTCTTGACTCAGTCAGCTCACGGATTGAAACAGCAAGGGAATCTTCAGCTTCGGCTAGTTTAGCTGAAGTGCCAGTGATTCTTACACTCGCATCCGTTAGCTTGACTTCGCCAACTTGAATTTGAGACTTCAACTCCGATATGATCCACTCGTGCTTCGCATTCTCTGTGCGCATCGTCTGAAGGCTACCTTCCGCTTGCTCCAACTTTGCTGCGAGCCCATCCCGCTGAAAAGCATTCTGGGCTTCACCATCAGCGGATGCGGCTTCAGCAGCTTCAAGCCGAATTGTCAGCTCGGTCAATGCCATCTGTTGATTCTTGTGAGCTTCCAGTGCGTCACTGAGAGCCTCACGAAGCTCAATCACCTCGCTTCTCATCGCTTCATCCATTGATACGTTGGCTTCATGCTGGGCAACAACCTGTCTCAGTCGACGAAGTTCAGTCTCAGCAAAATCCTTGGCCGCCTTGGCATCAGTTGCAACACCCGACAATGCTACCAGCTCGTCCGTTTTCTGTTTTAAGGTTGCATGTGCGTCCTGCTTGAAGGACAAAAGCGCAGCGGCCGCTTCATTTGCTTGCGTCTCAGCCTCAACGCACTTCGCTTCAATATTTTTCTTGAACTCGGCAGCGTCAGCTGCAGCGGTCAAGAGTTCTTGCTTCGAAACATCAAGCTCGCTTGCGAGACGATCAGAGAGCTGGCGTGCTTCATCGAGCTCGCGACGGTATTGCTCAATTGCTTGCCGGGCTTCCGAAAGTTCGCTGGCCGTGCTGGAAAGCTTCGCGTCAGCTTCACTGGATGCACTCAGAACTTCTGCGCGAACCACCACAAGCGCCTCGTTGATCTCAAGAATCTCGCGCTCTTTAGCAGCAGTCCGAGACTTTTCCATGTCTAAATCAGATGTAAGCACTGAAATTGCCCATTCGTGCTTCGCATTATCAGCTCGGGTCGTCTTCAGGCTCTCCTCAACCTTCTCCAACTTTGCCGCCAACTCATCCACCTGCAGAGCGTTCTGGGCTTCGCCATCAGCGGACGCGGCTTCAGCAGCTTCAAGCCGGACGGTCAGCACAGACAACGATGCTTCCTGGACTTCATGAGCTTCTTGTGCTTCACGCAGAGCCTCTCGGAGCTCAAGTACCTCAACTTTCAGCGCCTCGTCGATTGATGATGTCGCTTCCATTCGTTGTGTGACAAGCCTCAACCGCTGAACCTCTTCGTCAGCTGCCTTTGTTTTCGTCGCAGCATCTGTGACAGCACGTTGCGCTTCCATAAGCTGATTCCCTTGCGACTCTAGCGTAGCTTTGGCATTTGTCCTGAAAGCAGTAAACGCGGCATCAATTTCCAATGCTCGCTTCTCTGCAGCATCACACCGGTATTTTAGCCCAGAGGCAGTCCTCGCCGAAGCTTCCGATTTGCCCTGAAGTCGAGTAAAGCGATCTTCTGAATCGTTCAAGTCAGCCGTGAAGCGCTTGACAAGAAGACGTAATCCTTCTATTTCGCGCAAGGCATCACTCAAGGAACGTTGTAACTCTGATACTTTTGCCTGTGATTCTGCTGTATGCTCGCTTGCAGCACTGCCCAATCTAGTATTTTCCTCAGAGGTATCCATAAGAGAGCTCTTCAGATTCTCTACCTCATCCCGCATGCCATGACAATTGAGCTCGGACATCTCAAGGCGAGATTTCAACTCTGATATGGTCCACTCATGTTTTGAGTTCTCCGCCCGTGTCGTCTGCAAACTCTCCTCCGCTTGCTCCAACTTTGCCGCCAACTCACCTCGCTGCGAAGTGTGTCGGGCTTCGGCATCAGCGGATGCGGCGTCCGCAGCTTCAAGCTGGATGGTCAGCTCAGACAACGATGCTTCCTGGTTCCTAATTGTCACGGCTGCATTTGAGAGGGCTTCTCGAAGCTCCACGACGTCAATTTTCATCGCATCATTGGAAGATGCCGCCTCTTCGTATTTGGAGAGCATAAGCTTCAGCTGCTGAATCTCTGTCTCAGCAGCTGACTTGCTCACCAGAGCGTCTCTTGCAGCCTGGGTGGCGACAACGACTTCCTTAACCTTGATGTCCAATGATAACGTTGCTTCATCCCGTAGTGACGCGATCTCGGATTCTAGATCTAAAGATCTCTGCACAGTCCGTACAAGCTTGGACTCAAGTTCATTTGCAGAATGTGCAGAGCTCTCGGCCTCAGATTTCAGCTCATCGCAAAGTTGCTTCATCGCTGTAAAGTCGGCAGCGTGTTTTGCTTCAGCCGCGATGCATCTTGCGTGCACTTCCTCCAGCTCCTTTGTCTTTTCTTCAACAACAGCGCTTAACTGTACGCGGATATCAATGCCTGCATCCACTTGTGTGCAAATGTCCATGAGCTGGGGAGGCGGGTCGGTCTGCACAACCATGTCATCAGTTGGTGTCACCTCGACAGGCACGAGTTCGGTTGTTCCAGCGTCCTTAGCCTCCTTTTCTGCAAGTTTCACCTTCAAAAGCTTCATTTCCTCCTGCACCTGCTCCAGATTGGCTTCTGCACCACTTTTAGCATCCTCGGCAGATGTCAGCTTTTGCTGCATGGATGAGAGTTGCTCCTGAACATCAATGTCATTAGACTGACTGCCCGCCTCAATCAAGGTTTTTACTTCAGCATTGGCCTTTGACAATTGTTCGTTGAGCTGGCGCTTTGTCTGTTCAGCCCGGAGGAGCATCTCATCAAGCACCTTCGATTTGTTAAGTGTTTCATCATGTGCACGTCTTAGAGTCTCGATTGACTCATCCTTCTCCTTTGATTCGGCATGCAGACGCGAAATGGCTGCTTCATGCTCAGCGACTATTTTTTTGAGGTCTCGCGCCGCATCTTCAGCACCTTGCCTTGCGGTCGTCAGTTCTTCCTCTGCTTGCTCAGTTGTCAAGCGAGCTGCAGCGGCGTTTTGCTCGGCTTCTTTTGCTCGTGAACGGAGTGTTTGCAATGTTTCATCCACAGAAGGATCACTCTTCTGCGTGGCCTGCATTTCCTTCAGTTTTGTCTCCAAGGTGCGAGCGGTAGCTCTGGACTCTTCAAGCATTTCCTCAGTGTCTTCGAGGCACGATCGAAGCATGGAGGCTTGCGCTTCCGCCATCTCTTTCGACTGAATGGCATCATCCATCTCGCCGGAATCGTGAGATTTTTCCCTGTTGATGTGTTGTTTCAACTCCAGTTCCTTTGTTTGTGCCTCGGCCTCGGCTTTTTGCCGTTTCTCCGACTCCTCCGCTAGCCTCCTCTTCAACTCTTCCAGCTCTGCACGGGCAGCGTTTACGGTAGCCGCCTCAGACTTTCGAGCGCCACGTTCGGCTTGCTTAGATCTCGTTATGGCTGCTAGAGTTTCTTCGACTCGAACTCGAGCTTGCGCCGCTTCTGCCTTCGCAGTTTTCAGGCTGGACATGATTTCTTGGGAGTTCTCATTCGTGCGCGAGCGCAGCTCACTGCTCTGCTCCGCGAGCGTATTCTCCAGAGTCTGAACGCGTTTCTGCGCCGCCTCGCAAGCCATCTCAGCAGTATGTCTGGCTTCGTTTTCGCGACGAAGCTCCTCCAACAGGTCGTCTCGCTCTTTCGACGTAGCTGCGCGTTGTGCAACGTCCCCCTTGAGGTTGTCAAAGTCACGTTGCAAGGAGGAGCACTGTTTTTTGGCCTGCTCACATGCTTCCTCCGCAGTTATCCTCAGGGTCAATTCCCGGGCCAACTCTTCCTGCATCTGGGCTTGTGCATCTAGCGAAGCTGCGAGCTTTTCGTGGAGCTCGTCTTCGTCGCTGACTGAACAGTCAAACTTCCAAACCTCAGTCTCTGCGTCGAGGGCTGCGCGCAAACTTGCTTCAGTTGCGCGGTGTCGCTCGACGTCTTTTTGGAGGCGTTGTATACCAGCCTCCAGGGCCATGGCTTTCTCTTCGCGCATGGACACCCCCTTGACGGATGTGGATGTGTCGCTTGTGGTCGACGGCTTTTCAGTTGGGTGTGCTCGCCGTTGCCTTTCGTTGAGCTCCACATCTCCGAGAGCTTTCCTGCTGCTGGCACCGCGAACAGAGCTCTGTGCCTTCCGTTTGGCTTTCCCCTCCGGAGCTGGTTTCTTCGGTCGATCCCTGCTCTTCTTCTTGTTTTGCGACTCCCCGCCGTCGTCTTCAAGCGTGTTGAGCTGAGTCTAAGAGATGAATACGATGCGAAGAATGGTTAGAGTAGGCAGGGGAACCCCCCGAGGTCGGGGGAATCTCGAAGGATCTGTCTGAAGAAAACGCGACGTCCGGTTGTGTCAGGTCCCTCACCTGCAACAGTCTGTTGATGGCATCACTGTATTCCCTCGCACTCTTTAGCTCCTCAGCAAACATATCCACCTGCGCGGTAAGAGCGAACGCGGGAGATGTTAATCGGTCAGGTGGAGAAGCTTCGGTAGGTCGCCACCGAGGACGTGGAATTTCGTGCCGAGTTTTCGCCACGGGACACAGGAACCTTGCTTACCCTCTCGCGCATCATCGCCCCCACCGCACCCGAAGCCGTATCGCTCTGATCCACATCCTGGCTCATGCCGTCCGCTCGCACCCTTCGGATTGGGGTGCGATACGGCGGCGCGATATACTTTGCTTGTCAACTCCAGGCGAACGGGCTTTCGTGAAAGCCGTTGAACTGGTCGGAACTGGGCTGGACCAAAACTGACGAGATTCGGAATTTGCCGAAATCAAAAATTTCGCCCAGCCGGAAAACGAGAGAAACCAACAACAAGACTGTTTACGCAGTGAGGGACGGCTGAAATAGCATTTCCGGAGCAACCTCACCATGCGACTGGATTTGGTCGCAGAAAAGCTGTATTTTCAAGATTTTGGTACTAAAACTCGATACAAGGGGAGACCAAACATCAAGAACGGAGTTTCTTCATCACAGAATGCGAGACGGGACGGACCTCTTTCCCAAAGATGATGGAAAACCGGAGTAAAACAGACCATTTTCGAGTAGGAAACAGAGACGTTTGTATCGCGAATCGATTAATTAATGGAGTTAGCTGTGAGCCATTGACGGTGGGCGATTCCAAAAGACAATATAGTCTCTATGTCCTCTCGGAAGACACACGACAACGTAGTGGAATCGGCAACAAATACCGGAACGAAAAGATCTTCGCTGAGAGAGAATGGTACTGCATTCCAAAGAGGAGTGTGATTTTCGACGCTATGTTTGCGCATGGTGAACAAATGTGCATAGACCATTCCCGTGTGAAACGCGAAGAAGAAAAAATGTCCGTGCGGGCTAAGCTAAGGTCGCGAAATTATGTTTTCCGTAAACTTTTCAGTGCTTGAAATAGTTTGTTCCTTTCATGCAGAAAAAGAGAGGAACACCACTCTGACGCGCAAGCGGCTTGAGAAAGAATGCGCACTTTGCGAGCTGGCGGATCCCGCAATCGCATCTGTCGATGTCGGAGCGGGAAACGCGCTTACACGGAACTACAATGTGAGTAAACTCATTCTATGAACATCAAGACATTCAGATGACTACCAGCCGAGAATTTGTCGCAGCTCGCAGCTTATCGTGCGATAGGTGTCCAACTGTGCTGTGCATTACCTCGCTGCGTTCTCACGGTCGTCTTAGGCGTGAAAACATCGACAGGCCTCCTGTCCACACAGAAGCGTATCGCTAATTATCATACGAGATACATGTGACATGCTATTCTTTCCATCTCAAGCTCAGATGTTGTTCATACTTGCAGAGCGATAAGCTTTTGAACAGCGATTGAGAGGCGCAATGAACGCGGTACCCGTATTTGCGCGAAGCGCCCTTTACAGCATGGTACCGTCGTCTCTTTATTGATTGAAAGCGAGATGCCGCTGAAGGAAGCGGGTTTGACAGCAAGCCTAAACTACAGTTGCTCGTTTGTGATTTATTTATGCAAAATGTGCATCGTTTTCATTGCGCTAACGACCTCGAACGGCCCCATTCGCGCAAGATAATCTGCATCGTAGCTCTTCGATGCGATCATAAACAATATGTTCTTTAACGAACCGGAAACTGCGCGTTTAGGGCGGTAATAATACGAAACGCATAAAATGCACAGGAATCTGCATGCAAGCATCATGATTTCAATCATTCTTTCCCTTTTAGTCGCTTCATTTTAGTTTTTCTCGTTTGAAGAGACTTCCCAAGCTACTTTTGCGCATAGCTTGCAAACTAGTGAATTGTTGGTACAATAGCTGCCGTTTAACGACTTTACGCGTGCTTTTTTATTGTTCGTTGCCTGGATCTGGCAATCTGCTAGTGCTTGACTCACTCCGTTACAGACTGAATCCTTCGTTTCGTGTTGCCTGATGCGATTGTCACATTTTACGCTTGCTTCACTTGTAGCACCGATCCGCTCTTTTCCCGAGATGCTTGCAGGCGTTTCGATATTGAATAGTCAGCGATGTTTCCGTTTCATTGCCCTCGTCATCTACTTGATGACCTGACTACCTGTGCGACCGTAAACGCAGTCATTTTTCCTTCACCTGATGTTGCATTGCAATCCTCCTTACTACGGCAGCCGGTGCGATTATACCCAAAATTATTCGCGGTGAACTCGTCCAAGGTCGTGTTTGCCAGCTGTGTCGGTTCTCTTTTTCCGATTAACCGATCAATCCGCGCGGCAGTTTTGGCTTCAAATCCGTAAATCACGGTCATCTCGTGCGTGATGAACCAAACCAGCTCTCGTCGTTCAAGTCGCACTTGCTTGGTGGCTTTTTGGAAATTTTGATTTCGATCATTTTTTCCAACTTTCTCTCGGGCAAAGAGTTCACTTTGGGCCATTGTGCGTGGGGCACGATGAAGCTACACGTGCTGAGCCTGAAGTCCGGGGCGACGGAACTAGATGTGGACGACAAGGAGACCTCGATCGATACACTGAAGCAAAAGTTGTTTGAAGCGAGCTTGATCGACGTGGAGCCTTCCCAACAGCGACTGATTCACGCCGGCAGAGAGCTCACCGAACATGGGCTTGAAAAAAATAGGAACCTGAGAGCCTTGGGAGTTCGTGACGGGCACGTGATCGCTGTCGTGAAGCGAAGGGCCATGAAGCAGGACAAACCCTTGCCAAGGAGCTCCCCGGAGGAGTTTTGGAGGGGAATGTCGTATTCGAAGAGGATCGATAAGCTGATGGCGCGGGCCGGCTCAGTCGTCGCTCCCCAAACTTCCACAGATCCGGTGGAGAAGGACCTGCAAGGTAGGAACGTCTCCGACGGCGTGGACTCTGCGCAAGTTGGTGGAGACCAGCAGAGTGTCGCACAAGCCAGTGGACGGAGCCTTGGGATCACCCTGCCAGAGCCGGACGCCCGAGCTGTCGAGCAGCTCGTGGAGATGGGTTTCCCAGAGGCGAGGGCACGCAAGGCACTTCTCCTCCACCTGAACCACCGCCCTGCTGCGATGGAATGGCTACTCGAGGTGGGAGATAGCCCTGAGGCCGACGCGGAGCTCACCGATGTGCAGATTAGACACATCATGAATGCGTCGACAGTGCACCCGCTTCTTAGGATGAGGCAAGAGGCATCGAGCGGAACGCAGGGGCCTGACGAGACGGTCATACAGCGACTCGTGGATATGGGCTTTGCTCGCGAGGAGGTGTTGTCCGCCTTGGCCGCGACGAACAACGATTACGACGCCGCGTGCACATGGTTGCTAGGGGAGAGGGGTGGCGCAGGGGTGCAACAGGCGCAAGATGGCCAGGTCAATGACGCGCCCGGTGCGCAGGGAACCCCGCAGAGCATGCAGGCGCTTCTCGGAAATATTCTGACCCATCCGGCCATTCAGCAGGGGATGCAGAGTGAGCGTGTGCTTCAGGCTTTTCAAGCCATGATTGAGGATCCATCATCGGCGCACGACTACCTGAATGACCCCGAGGTTGGACCCATCTTGCTTCGCGTGCACTCCATCCTGTCCCGCGTCGCTGATGGACAACAAGGGCAACAACCCTAAACGACGGGTCCTATAACTCTTAGGCTAGCTAGCTAGAATACCATAGATTCGGTACTAATTTTAGCATCGTGAAAGCAATGACACGTGCGTACGGTCCTCACTCGATCTCCTCAGCACTCAGCACGCCTCGCGCACAGAGCTCGCGCTGTGCCTCCTTCATCTCGCCTTGAAGAATCTCCGCATCCTTCGGGCACGTGGGAAAGTGTGCCAAGCTCCAACCGATTACCGCTATGGAATACATACCGAAGGATATCAACGCCCAGAGCGGAAGCTGCGATGAGAGACGTAAGGAATGTCAGTTGAAGTTCATCGGGACGCTTGCTCAACGTAAGGTTGTTACCAGTTGGACGGCTTGGAGCTCCGCCTCCCCGAGCCCACTCTGCATCATGCACACCTGTACATAGGATCGGGATGAAGGGAACACGCGTCAGACATTCTCAACGCCCGTGTAAACAAGGTACGTCGCGCGAAGAGGGTTATAGTATTCAGATACTTTCGCAATCCTTACCCAGACTGCTAAGAAACCGGCCACGATCGAGCCTGCGGAGAGAAAGGAGGACGAACCCATCAGCGAATCCGGTGACGGTGACGACGAAGCCGGTAGGAACCCATGCTCCCGCTATGCAGACTAGAGGATAACTGTATCGGAGATAGAAATGGGATGGAACCGACGTACCCAGCGTTAAGAGTCTACTCATGGTCGCACGAACGTCGTGCGCCTTGCACGAAGAAGTGAACACCCAGCGGAAAGGTCGAGGTGAGAAGATGACACCGAACCGACAGACTGAACAGCGCGCTGTGAATGAGAGCCATGAATGTAAAGAGGCTGCTCGTGCTTCTCGTGGCAATATCATGCGTTGGAGTGCATGCGAGCGTGTTGCATGATAGAGCGAGGGCAGGCGATGTTGACTTCTTCACGAGCGGCCAGGAAGGCCTCGACGAGCGAGAGTCGGGATCGGGTCAGACTCCGCTAATGGCTGCGTGCTTGGCGGGCCAAGCCGAGGTTGTCGATAAGCTGCTCAGGCTCGGGGCGAATCCGTCTATCCCCGAGAAAGACGGTTATACACCACCTCACGGGGTCGCCTTTCAGGGGCGGGAGCAGGCCGCCCTTGCGCTCGTCAAGCACGGGATCAACGTCGACGAGAAACACAAAGATGGATACACTCCGCTGCACCGGACGGTGTGGGGTCGATCTCCCCGGCACATGGCGACGGCGAAGGTGCTGGTTCAGGAGGGCGGTGCTAAGGTTGATGCCCTCGATGCCGGGGGATCCCTACCGTCGCACAAGGCGCTCGAATCGTCGTGGCACGAGATGCTAGAGCTCCTTCTCGAATTGGGCGCCAGCCCCAACGTGCCCGGGCGAAACGGAGACACCCTGCTTCACCTCGCGGTGAAGAAGCGGGATGAGCGGGCGATCACGGCGATTGTCAAGTCGGGAGGGGACCCAGCCGTGAAAAACAGTGAAGGATTGTCGCCCTTGGACATGGCCACAAAAATCTCTACGGAGTATGCAGCCATGTTGACGGCACCGGGCAAGGAGGAGCTTTGACGCGTTCTGCAAACGAGTTGCCTGACCTAGCTGTATTGTCAAACTGACTATTGCCTAATGAGAGAGCGCCCGCCTCCACACCAATTTACAGCGCGCGTCGCCTACACGGCACCGGGACCGGTGCTCTTCTTCTCCAGTCCCTTCGTTTCGCGCTTAAGCACGGTGAGCAGCGTCTGGCTGCTCTCCAGAATCTTCAAGTACGCAGCCTCCGTCTCCTGGATGGTTTTGTCGTAGTCGTTCCTCGCGGCGAGCTTGCGAGCGATGGACTCGTTCAGGGTGGTGAGGCGCTTGGAGAGCACTTGGAGATCGCTCTGAACCTTAGCCTTCTCGTCCTCCTCTTCGGTAATCTGATTGTCGATCTCCTCGCGCTTGGTGCGAAGTTCCTCGATGCCTGCGAGACGCGTGAGAAGGATTGGGACGGTGAGATTTTATCGCCTCGGGGAGACCAACGCTGGCTCGGACGCCGAGGTCACGCGACGGCAGCGACACCGACGACGACTCGATGTACGAGATAGTCATGCTGATATTCCGGGTCGCCCTCGCGTGGGCCGGAAGGGATCGAGGGAGGGAGGGTCGAAGGCGACCAATGCCCGGGAAGACGCCCGTTGGAAACAAATGGAAGAATTGCGGGGACAGCTTTGCGACTCTCGGAGGTCGTGCCACGTACACTGGACGAGCTCGTTGCTTTGCTCTGTGAGGGCACCACCAACAGTACCAGTAGCCATGTTTGCAGTCTCGCGACGCTACTTACGCGTGCCTCTGCGTTAGGGTAAGTGGGGTTCAAGCTGGAAGAATCATCAGTACCCAAAGCGGGAATGTTTTGACCACACCATTTGCCCACACAGACTGACTTGACTGGTTGGCAGAGTTTCGAAGCCTTCCGGCATTGTTGGCACAACGAGGGGAGCCACTCCGCGTCGCACGGCAGCGCCATGCTGGGTCTGGATTACAGCTCGTCCGATGAGGACGACGAGGATAAGACGGTGGCGGAGGCTCCCACCGTCGCGGCTGAGGCGCCAAAGCGTGGGGGTGAAGCCGGCGATGGGGCCGAGAAGGCGGGCGTGAAGGGCGCCCCCGGGAGGACGGGCGCGGGGGTTCCGCGTGCGAGCAATCCCCGGCCGTCCACGAGCCTTCCGAGCGCGTCCGATTTGCTCGGAGCCACGGGAAGTGGAGGCGTCGGGAGCATGACGCAGCACTACAGCATGCCCGGGCCTCCTGGTGGGCAGGCTCAGATTGGCGCGGCGGTGACTGGCGTCAAGCGGCGGGCTCCTGGTGGGCAGTTCCCGTTGCTGAGTGTCCCGCAGAAGAGCGGTCGCGCCGGGCAGCAGAGGAACGTCAGCGGAAAGCCAGTCAACACGCTGCTTCCGCCGCAGCTGCGCGGCAGGGCGAACAACGCGACGCAGGATCTAGAGGCGTTGGGATTCAGGCGAAAGCCAAAGCCTTGAGAGTAGAAGAACAACTGATATCCATAGCTTAGGACTGAGTTACAAGGGTTAGCGCTTGCCAAAGAATAAACAACGTTGGGCTAGTATCACGTCCATTACTTCCTCTTACCCTCCTTGATGAGGACGACCTCGTCAGCGTAGCGCACACCCTTGCCCTTGTACGGCTCCGGCTTGCGCTTGGAGCGAATGATGGCAGCAAAGTTGCCAACCTCAACCTTGTCGTAGCCAGACACCGTGATCTCCGTGGGGCTGTCGCACTTCACCTGGAGACCCTCGGGGATCTCGAGGATGACCGGGTGAGCGTAGCCGAGGGACAGGTTGACGGCCTTGCTGCCCTCCATCGCCGCCTTGTAGCCGACGCCGACGAGCTTGAGCTTCTTCTCAAAGCCAGTCGCCACACCCACCATCATGTTGTTGGCCAGGGTCCTGTAGAGACCGTGACCCTCCCTAGCCTTCCTGGAGTCGTCAGCCCTCGTGAACTTGATCCCGTCATCACCCTGAGCAGAGAAAGAGAGGGACGCGTCGGTGAGAAATTGCCACATTTTCCGAGAAACGCAGGGGGAGATTTCTTTATCCACAAAATTGCCCTCGAGCGGGCGCGACTGTGGACGACGGGAGGGCGTGATGGGCCATAAAGCGCGCGCGCGTACCTCAGTAATGACCACGATTTCGGGGAACTGCATGTTGAGCTCGCCCTTGGGACCCTGAGAAGAGAGGAGAGGAGGGGGATGTTCAGCGTGCTGTCGCCTGAACCCTAAAACCCTGAAAAAAACCTATCCGGCGAGCCTCCGCAACGCGGGCGCCTCGGACGCTTCCGAGCGTCGCCCGCGCCTCGAGCGGCGCCTCGTGGGTTCCTCGAAAGGTGTACGAAATGTTGGGAGCTCACCTTCACGCTGAGGTGGTTGTCCTTGAGGGTGTAGGTGACGCCCTTGGGGACCTGCACGGGGTGCTTGCCGATGCGGGACTCCTTCGCGACGACGAGGAGGGGAGCGCGGACGGCGACGGGCGAGGCGCCCGCGCGCGCGGCGACACGCACGGAGGGCGCGTAGCCCTGGCGCGCGCTGAGAGACGAAGACACCATGTAGGCGGCCATCTTGTTCGTAAGCCGGTGAGGGTTCGAATGCCGGTGCCGGACCATGCGCTATCCGTCAAGACACGTCGCATAAAGCACACGCATTCTCGACCGGCCTTTTTGACTGGTATCGGCGAAGGTATTTCCAATTTCAAAAGCCACCGACTAATTGCCTTGTTTGCACGTGTTTTTCCACAACTTGCAGACTACCGCTCTGTTCCTGGAAGCCCCGATCGATGAACACCCAACGGACAACACCCGCGTGTCTTTTGAATGGCGAGTAGTGCTACGAGTACAGCGTAGCCTCTACACCCGGGTATTTTGGTGGTTACCGCCCGGACTGCTGACCACAGTAGGCCGAGACGAGGCGCGAGGCTGCCGCGCGGGCGGATATCGCGGTAGGTACTTCTTCCCACATCGACAGGGCACCACACGCGGCCCATCCGAGACGGCCGCGACGCGCGAACGACCCGGTATCGTCGCCCCTTCGCCATCGGAAAAGCGTTGAGACACGCGATGGGAAAGGATGGAAAAAAGTCGAAGGAGAAGGACAGGGAGATCTCGAAGAAGAAGGCCACCGAAGGCGGGGATAAGAAGGGCAAGAGCGATAAGAAGGACAAGAATGACGCTCACAAGCGCGTCACCGGATCGCTCGACGGGGAAAATCGCCCAAACAACGCCGTCGTGCGCCCTCCCAAGAAGCAGAAGAACGGCAGGGAGATGGTGACGGTTCACGAGGGGGCTGGCGGCCTCGTCGCCGCGGAGAGGAAGGCGAAGGACGAGGCCTGGAACCCGAAGATTGAGGGACAGAAGTTCGGGGAGTGGAGCAAGGACGAGAAGGATGAGCTCGACAGACGCATCAAGGAGTGGGCGATGGCGCACGGGAAGATCGACGACTACAACAACAAGAAGTTCGATTTCCTCATGCAGAGGAGGCAGAAACAAGGCGGCCGCGGCGCGAAGCTCCCGGACAGCGAGAGGAAGGCTTTCCTCGAAATCGCCACCGATTTTCCAACGCGGAACCCGAAGCAGATCTACGGGTACGTGTCGAGGCATTACGACTCCGACAACTACAAGGGGAAGTGGACCGAGGAGGAGAAGAAGAAGCTGACCGATCTCGTGGCGGAGTACGGGGAGCGCTGGAAGGAGGTGGGCAAGAACCTCGGCCGCCCGGGGCACGCGTGCAGGGACAAGTGGAGGATGATGAGGAACAACCCGAAGAGCGGGGACTGGTCCCCGGACGAGGTGGCGCGCCTCAGGGAGCTGGTCAACGAGTACTTTGCCCAGAACAACGCCGCGCCCGGCCGAGGCGCGGGCGAGGGCAACGAGCACCTGCCGCTGCGCGACAACATCAACTGGAAGGCCATATCGAGCAAGATTGGAACCCGAAGCGAAAACATGTGCATGCAGAAGTGGTACCGCATCGCCCCGAGCGCGGAGGAGACTGGGCAGTGGGCGAAAGGGGACGACAAGATCATGCTCGAGGGCATCCTGAAGCAAGTCGACGCGGACGACGAGCACAAGGTTGCGTGGGAGGGGCTGGTCCCAGGTCGAACCCTCGGCCAGATCAAGAACCGGTTCAGGGCTGCGAAGAGGGACATTCCCGACCACAGCAACGTGACCTTCGACGTCCTGCTCACGAAAATGATCGATAAGTACGCGCCGGAGATGACCAAAGCCGAGGCGCTACCCGCGCCGTGATACAACATATATTCTTTCGAGGCTCACAACACGCGACGGGTGGAGAAGAACGCGAGATGCGCTTGTAATGTGAACGAACAATAACGATACATCCTATAATTTTACGTGTGCTACGAGCTAAGTTTATCCAAGTCACGCTTCATCTCTGTCGGGAACTCACCCTGTGGCGTCGACGGCGTAAGACACGGATAGGTCGATGGGCACGTTTGGACACGTAAAGACTCACCACGTTCTTCTTCGCACAACGCGCGCAGAACCGACGCGTGTAAAACAGCGAGCACGTCGGCTGTCCACACACCGGCCTGGAACATAAACTACAATCCGCGCCTATGAACAGAGGCCTTCGCCGGTCCGCGAATGGATCCTGGCGAAAGTACCCGTCCTCAAGGAAACTGAAAAGGGAAATCGTCAGTGCTCGGCTGAAGCGATGCGTGTATCGCGGAACGGGTATCGGACCGCACACACGGGGGTGGATATAGTCGTCAAAGTGTCGGGCGGGAACGTACACGATGCCCTTCTCGTATGGAGGGGTTCGTCCCTTGTAGTCGAACGACACCTCGATACCGCACAGGGAACACTCGAAGGTCTGCATCTTCGACGGGCCCGCATCCCTACCCTCGCGACTCATATCGCCCGCGACGACACGACGGCGTATGCGTGCTTGAGTACGATACTCGTGCCGACGGTGCGAAACCCTTCGTTGGCGCAGCGACAACCGCCCTCGACCGCACGGTGCACTCGAAAGTGACGGTGATAAATGTCACAACCGAGAAAAAGACGTCTCAGACCGGAACGGCGCGACGCCCGAGGAGCGAGATGAGATAGCCGTCGAAGACAGGGTGGTATTTGTCAATGAGCTGGCACGAAGGCGTGCAAGTAGGTATCGACGACGCGAGAGGTCGATACGTCGAAGCGACGAGGGACATCGAACCAGGTGGGTTGTTATTTTGCCCCTGCCATTCGCCAAACGCGACCGTCAACTTACCCGACCCCCGCTTGCTTCACAACGCAGGAGAGGTGTTGTTGTCCGAACCATGCGCGGCGGCGATGGTTTATCGGAACGCGGACCCGCCGTGCTGCAGCTTCTGTCTCGGAACCCTCAAGGAGGACCCTGTACAGAAGTTCAGGTGCGATGGATGCAAGATGGAGTGCTACTGCTCGGCGGCGTGCATGGACGAGGCTCGGCGATCGTATCACTCGAGCGAGGGGGAATGCGTCGCCTTCGAGGCTGGGATGGAGGCGGAGGCCACGACCGGGTTCGAGTTTGGGGACGTCCCGACAAGGTTCCTGCTGCGCGTCGTGTCCCAAGCCGGCGGGTGGCGGGCACCCGGGTGTGCCATGGACGGTCCCAAGCTCGAGCGGGTGCGGACGCTGCGGGCGCACGTGCCTGAACCGAACACGGAGGAACATCGTCGATTGGCGGGAATATCGCGCAACACGCTCAGGCTGATGGACGAATCGGTGGAGGACGGCGTGAGGCTCGTTGGAATTTCCGGCGGTGATCGTTACCGCGAGGCTGAGTTGACGCGGCTGATGTGCGGCGTCAATTGCAACTCCCACACGCTCTACGCACACGACCGTTCGTCGCTCGTGCCGGTCGGGATCGCGGTGTACGTTCAGGGGTCCGCCTTCAACCACTCGTGCGTTCCGAGTGCCGAGTTCTGTAACGTCGGAACCTCCCTCGTGGTGCGCTCTCTTCGGCGTGTGCGAGCGGGTGAAGAAATCACGGTGAGCTACGTTCCCACGACGATGACCCTGGAGGAGAGGAGGAGGTGTCTCGAGGGACAGTTCAAGTTCTCGTGTGTCTGCGCACGATGCGTTGCGGAGGATGGACTTTAATGATCGGGTGATGCCTGGGGAAAGGATGGGCGGCCGTAGTTAGTTTTGGGGGTGGAAAAAAAGTTTTTGGCGAAGCTCGTACTCGCCTTCAGCCCCCCACGACGCCTCCACACTGCACGGATCGATGTGAAACTTGGCCAGGGCGTAGCTGATGCCATGTGGCGTCGTCCTATGTGCTCAAAAAGCAAATAAAAAGTGACACCTGTGGGATTCGAACCCACGCTCTTTCGAACAGGAACCTAAATCCTGCGCCTTAGACCAGCTCGGCCAAAGTGTCGTACGTGTTCCCTGTACGTGTAAACAGTCTGATTCTGCAATTTGCCCGAAAGGAAGGTATATAATGACCTGTCAGCGCAACATTTCCTTTTTTTAGCAGCCAATGGCAAATAGTCAGAGAATCTACTCGTTTTTGCCATTTGATTAATCGAGCAGATTGCCAATCACAACTCGTCGGAGTTTTCCCGCCTTTCGTGGACCAATTCCACCGCTTCAAGGACCAAGAAGGCACCGCCCGGTCTCCCAGTGGGTCTCGGCACCTGTGATCGCATCCGATCCAGGTAGCGCGAGTCCGCGCGTCCGTATGGACGGGGAGGGGAACATGCAGGCGGACGGCGGCATGACCGCGGTCGACCCGCAGCCGTTAGGCGGGGAGGCCCCAGCCGCTGCGGACTTCACCAATCTTCAAAGAGTAAAAGTCTACAGACTCAATGAGAGCGGACACTGGGACGACAAGGGGACGGGTCACGTGTCGTGCGAGTACATGGAGGTGCGTTGACGTCGTTTGAAACAGTCGGCACGCGCCGATCGTGGTCGAAACCGGCTTTAATCGCGTTCGACCCGCGACTCGCGATCGGTTCGAAGCGTCGTGGCCAAACAACATTTTTCTCGTTGTTTTAGGGTTCTCTCCACGGACTCGTCAGGATCTCGCCGCGCGGTTGGAGATACCGGGCCCGTTCGTGTCCCGGCGCCGCGTTGATCATCCCATAGCTCGCGTGACCGGTTTGTTTTCGAAACGCGCCCGCCATTCTTCCCCACATTCGTCGCATTTGACCAAACTGACATGAGCATAAATGTTTTTCCATCGCAGCAATCCGATTCCGTCGGCCTCGTGGTCGTCTCGGAGGAGGACCAGCAGCCGTTGCTGGTGCACCGCATCTCGAGGGAAGATATCTACCAGCGCCAAGGGGGGGACACGATCATCACGTGGACGGATCCGGACATCCACACCGATATCGCGCTTAGTTTCCAGGAGGCGATGGGGTGCAACTACATCTGGGAACAGATCAGCTCCGTGCAGCACACGTACAAGAAGAGCGACATGGCGGCTGGGGATATGGGCGGGCGCATGCGAAGGGGTGCTGTAGACGAGTACGAGTTCGGAAGTGCGCCGGATGACGGGTTCTATCAGGATTCCGGACGCGCGGGACCCTCGGAGCTGCCGCCGGCGGAGCTCGGCAGTTTGGCAGAGCTGGTCAAGGTTGTCACCGAGTGCTCGCCGTTTGCGCGCGAGAAGGTGGCCAACCTGGTGCTCAAGAAGGGTTACCTGCGCCAGCTCCTGGACCTGTTTAAGACTTGCGAGGATCTGGACGACAGGGAGTCGCTGCACATGATGTACACCCTGGTGCGGGGCTTGGTGCTGCTAAACGACGCCAACCTGTTTGACGAGCTGCTCCGGGACGAGAACGTCTTTGACGTGGTGGGAGCGCTCGAGTACGACCCGGAGTATAGCGAGCCGGAGAAGGCGGAAGGGGAGGGTGACGGCGTCGCGGGGGAGCAGGAGGACGACGGCGCGCAGCAGAAGGTGCAGCATCGCACGTTTCTCAAGGACAGCGTCGTGTTCAAGGAGGTTGTCCCCATTCAGGATCCGGCTATTCGCGCCAAGATCCACCAGACGTACCGCATCGGGTACCTCAAGGACGTCATCCTGCCCAGGGTGCTGGACGACGCTACCTTCGGCACCCTCACGTCCATCATGCTCTTCAACAACGTGGAGGTGGTGCTCGCGCTGCAGCAGGATCCAGCCTTTCTCAAGGAGCTCTTCACCCGGTTACAGAAGACGCCGAGGGCGGACCCGGGCTGGGACGATCTCGTGGGCTTCCTCCAGGAGCTGTGCTCGCTCGCGAAGCACCTCCAGGTTCAGCAGCGCGGGTCGTTGTTCGCGTCGCTCATCCAGCACGGGCTGTTCTACGTGCTGACGGACGTGCTCAAGACGGAGAGCGAGACGTCGCAGCTCAAGGGGGCGGACGTGCTCATGTCGACGCTGCACAACGATCCCAGCGCGTTGAGGGCGTTCCTCGTCAAGCAGGAGGAGCACGCGCTGTTCGAGCGTATCGTGGAGCTGTTCGTCCAGGGCGAAGAGGGCCTCCAGGCGCAGCTGTTCGAGCTCCTGAAGTTGATGCTGGACCCGGAGACGATGGACCAGCCGGTGGAGAAGAGCGGGTTCCTCGAGCTGTTTTACGATCACTACGTCGACAAGCTGGTGGCGTCGGTGGGCGCGGGGGCGACCAAGGAGGAGGACGCCGGGGCGGAACCGACACAGGCTGGTCTGAGGCCGCTCGATTCGTTCGTGCCCGCGTGGAACCTGGTCAAGACGATCGAGCTGCTGTGCTTCTGCGTGCAGCACCACAGCTTCAGGATCAAGTACTATGTGCTCCGCAACAACGTGGTGGAGAAGGTTCTCAACCTGACCAAACGCCGGGAGAAGTACCTGGTGGTGGCGGCGATCAGGTTCCTGCGGTCGTGCGTCGGCCTGAAGGATGAGTTCTACAACAGGTACATCATCAAGAACAACCTGTTCGGACCCGTCATGAAGGCGTTTGGGGAGAACGGGGCGCGATACAACCTGCTCAACAGCTCGGTGCTGGAGCTCGTGGATTTTGTCCGCAGGGAGAACATCAAGGGTCTCATCGAGTACCTCGTGGTTACCTACGACGAGCTATTCTCCGGGGTGGAGTACGTCGACACGTTCAGGCTGTTGAAGCTGAGGTACCAGCAGGCGCAGCATCCCAAGACGGTGGCGGGTGCACCGGGCGGGTCGCTCATGATGAACGCCAACGCGGGGGGGGCGGTTGGCGCAAACGGGGGCTTCTTCGGAGCCGGGTTCAGCCGGGAGACCGCCGCCGCGCAGCAGGCGATGGAGGCGCACCGGCGGCGGAGGGACGGGTCCATGGATCAGAGCGAGGAGGATTACTTCAACACTGACGACGAGGAGGAGGAGGCGGCGGGACCGGCGCCCGGCCCGGCGGTGGACGGGCCCCTGGTTGGCCCGAGCCCGCCGTCGCTGTCGGCGCAATTTATCCCGATGGCGGCGGAGTACGAGGTGGGTCTCGTCGGCAGCAAGCGTCCGCTCGTGGATGCAGGGGAGGATGCGGGCGACGACGACCTGGGTAAGCGGTTGAAGCAGGACGAGCCTGTCGAGCCGGAGGGTCTCACCGTCGAGCGGGAGGGTCTCACGGTCGAGCGGGAGGGTCTCACCACGGCGCAGAGAAACGCGTTGACTGGCTTGAACGCCGAGCCAAACGTTGAGGTTGCGACGGAGCCGACGCCGGAGGGCGGAGAGGTTGAGCACAAGCCCACCTCGAAGCCGACCGGTAACTGGGTCGCCGTGGGGGAGACGGAACAAAATGAGTAGCGTTGTGTTCTTGATTCTAGTCTAATTCATCACCACGCCTTGCTCACCTCGTCGGGCCGGAGCACGCGGTCGGCGTTTTTGTCCAGTCCGTG
>Ga0257106_1000076_pt1 | contig 58484 bp, 48 predicted proteins | sample LP_taG_3_FD_190177 | JGI IMG/M metagenome (GOLD analysis project Ga0257106, IMG submission 190177) | Marine microbial communities from Northeast Subartic Pacific Ocean, Canada - LP_J_2011_P26_10m | ecosystem: Environmental > Aquatic > Marine > Oceanic | place: Canada: Northeast Subartic Pacific...
CTGCAAAAGATTCTATACATACTTGTGAATAGATAGTTTTATATAAGAACCAGATTGACAGTAATATGATGAATATATAAAAGATTAACATATATATAACTATTTTTTAAATTTCAATTGAATGTATAAGTAAATATTAGAGATATAAAAATACATTCAAATTTATAATGACTAACACAGTTAATGATTTAAGAATCATTCATTCTTACATACATCAAATAATAAAATCATTAATTATTTCAAAAGATGACACATTGCCCGTATCTATGAAGGCAATGTTTTGGCTTATTCGCCAAGCAAAAGTAGCAATTGAAAATGACAACATGTTAGTTAATATACATCCTCCAATCAATATTTGTGGAGATATACACGGTCAATATCCTGATTTACTAAAGATTTTCAACAAAATGGGTTATCCTTCCCGTCAAAACCGTTATCTATTTCTGGGAGATTATGTTGATCGTGGTAAAAAAAGTATAGAGGTAATTTCACTTCTATTCTGTTATAAACTGTTGTATCATAGTGATGTTTTTTTATTAAGAGGTAATCATGAAACTGCAGATGTATCGCGAATATACGGTTTCTATGACGAATGTAAAAGACGTGGTTCAATAAAATTATGGAAAGCGTTTATAGATGTATTTAATGTAATGCCGGTTGCTGGAACGGTTGGTTTAGCTCCTTCTGCTCATTTGGTTCCAGATCCAGTAATGTTATGTATGCATGGAGGAATATCACCTTCTCTTAAAGATTATCGTGAAATAAATAACATACGAAGACCGTGTGAAATACCAGAAGAAGGAGTTTTATGTGATTTACTTTGGTCTGATCCTGAAACAGAAGGACCAACATATGTAACTGGTTGGCATCCAAATGATAGAGGAGTATCTTATCTTTTTTGTAGAGATGTACTAAAAGAATTTTTAAAAAATAATAATCTGGAGTTAATATGTAGAGCTCACCAAGTTGTTGAAGACGGATATGAGTTTTATGGAAATCGTGATCTTGTAACCATATTTTCAGCTGCAAAATATTGTGGTGAATTTGATAATAAGGGTGGTATCATGTCTGTTTCAGAATCATTAAAATGTACTTTTACTATCTTTGATTAAACAAATTATCAACATTTGATGGTAACTCATTAATTTCTGTACAATAGAATTGTTCTATTCTGCGCATAGTTTCTCTATCATTTCCAGCAACAAAATTCAAAGCAATTCCTTTTCTACCAAATCTTCCACTTCTTCCAATACGATGTATATAGCTTTCAATATTTCTTGGAATATCGTAATTAATTACAAGAGATACTTGTTGAACATCAATACCTCTTGATAATAAATCCGTAGAAATAAGAACTCTACTATCTCCCTTCCTAAATTGATACATTGTACTCATCCTTTCATCTGTTGTTAAATCACTATGTATACACGTACACGTATGTCCATCTCTAACTAAATTTTCAGTTAAATACACGACTCTTTGCTTTGTATTACAATAGATAATTAATTGATTAATTATCATTGATGAGTATAAATCCGTTATTGCATCATATTTACACTTATCGCTATCTGTTGCAATATAATATTGTGTGATACCATCTAATGTAAGTTGTTCTTTTCGAACCGTTATTTTTGCCGGATTTACCAGAAATTTGTCTGCAATTTCATGACAAATTTCTGGTAAAGTTGCACTAAATAGACATATCTGTGTTTTATTTGGTAAAATTTCCACTACAGTTCTTATTTGATGAAGAAAAGCGGGTGTAAGAAGCTCATCTGCTTCATCCAGAATCAGACTTTTCACATTTGAAATATCTATACATCCATTATGTAAGAAATCGTTCAACCTTCCAGGAGTACATATTACACATTGCGCCCCATCTCTCAAAGAACGTATTTGATCAATTCTGGATTGTCCGCCAAGTAAAAGCGAAAAATGTATCTTGGTATAAGATGCTAAACCACGTATTACTGTAAAAATTTGTTCACTTAATTCGCGGGTTGGTGATATTATAATCGACTGAACAGATTTAATATTTTCATCTATTGATTGTAATATAGATATTGAAAAAGTCGCTGTTTTTCCAGTTCCAGATTGTGCTTGTGCAATAATATCTCTTCCTTTCAAAAATATAGGTATTGCTTTTTCTTGAATCGCACTTGGTTGCTCATATCCGTATGAAAAAATTCCCCGAAGTATTGTTTTTTTCAACCCCATTTGTTCAAATTTTTTAACCAAAACATCTGATTCACCATTATCCGAGGAATTATCATTTCTTGGATCGATGTCATTACTGTAATCTAAATTCTGGACCGTTTCTGACATTACCAATAATTACATTAAGATTAAATAATCTTATACTCAAACGTATCAAAAATCTAAATTTGGGGCTTTTGAAAACGCAATAACATTTTGAATACCTTCACTTAGCATGTATCCCCCGGTAATTGCATATATTGTAAAACGAACACTCTTCCATTTCTTTTCTGGAGGAAACCAACCAAACCAATCACTATATTTCTCTATAATATCTGGTTCTTCACTATTATTACTTGTTGAATTAAATGCCATTAAAGAAGTATGCTCTTTTCTGGACACTAAATTTTGCTTTATTCGTAAATGTACATTATCCGTCCTAACAAATGAATTACCCAATATAAAATTCATTATTAAAAATAATTTATACACAGTCATCTTTCAATATTATAACTAAGCATTTTAAGCTTATATATATTTTGAGTTATATCTAAGATAAGAATACCGTGTTAATATATGAGTATAAGAGGGATATGTCCGTACCTACAATTTATGATGAACTAGATAATAGATGGTGGGGTGATGGAGAAATACTGGATGATATATATCATGAGAAAGAAATTAAAAAAATGTCCCAAGAAGATTTACGAATAGCAGAGCCAATTAATGATTGGTGTATTGTCAAAAACAAAAAAAGACAACCAAAAAATGTTCAAGTAAAAGATCCAAAACAGAATACAACAAGAATTAAAGGTCTGAATAACAAATCAAATAAAAACACATATCATAATAGAAAGGACCCAAAGAAACAAAATACAAGAAAATATGCGAATGGAGTAGCAATTTTTGAAAAACAAGATTATAAAAGAGGGGAGACTAAGAGACCTGAAACTAAGAGACCTGAAACTAAGAGGCAGAATACAAAGAAACCGGAAATCAAGAAACATGGAATCAAGAGGTATGATACTAAGAAACAAGAGACTAAGAAACAAGAGACTAAGGAACAAGAGACTAAGAAACAAGAGACTAAGAAACAAGAGACTAAGAAACAGGGGACTAAGAAACAAGGTACTAAGGAACAAGGTACTAAGGAACAAGAGACTAATAAACAAGAGGCTAATAAACAAGAGACTAAGGAACAAGAGACTAAGGAACAAGAGACTAAGGAACAAGGGACAAATAATATAACTCAAAAAAATAAGAAATCAACGGTTAAAAAGTCTCAAGTAAAAAAACTTGGAACAGTCACAAATGTTGTAAAGGGGGGATGTGGATTTATAAAAGATGATGACATATCAAATTTGGGGATTTATGTATTTGCAGAAACAAAAAAAATAAATATTGGAGATAGAGTACAGTTTACAACATCACAGGATGATATACAACAACATTTTCAAAAAGCAATAAACGTACGTTCGATAAAAGAGAAAAAATAAAGTGACCTTAAGAAAAAAATATAATAAAAATGACTTCGTAATATATAGTTATGAACAGAACAATGATATTGTCAAACCTGGACAGTAATAATATTATTCAATTCGGTAAGGAGGCTTATTTAAACCATGATTATGAATTTGAATGTTTGATAAAAGAGCCAAGACCAAATCGTGATTCGTTTATTAGAGTAATGGAATTATGTAAAGATAAAACTTGTAACAGCTCATGGAAGAATATAAAGGAAAGGTCCAAAATTCTGGATATATCTGTCGGTTCATATAGAGTCAGCATATATGGGAAGCATTATATTGAAATGTACTTTAAGACTGATAAATTAGAAGAAATTCCAAAAGGAACTTGGTGTGTTATAAAAAAAAACCTAATTAGTAATGAATATCTAAGTATTGGTTGTAGGATAAATTTGAAAGAAGAGGTACCGGTAGATACAAATGGTAGTGAATTTGGAAATATATTAGCAAATTGGAAAAAATTGAAAAAATTATTTAGATTAAAGAATAGATATTCTTACTTAGTAGATGATATGTATTCGGTTGATTTGACGGCGGTTCGCACAGGAAAATTGGCAAAGAATCTAAGAAGTTCTGGAACATTCGATTCAAATGAAACTTATGAAATTGAATTAGAATATGTTCCTAATATAATTGGGGACGTACCAAGCGAGTTTAATATTGATACATGGGGTGAAACGCTTGAAAGTATATTATGTTCATTCAGAAATACATGGAAAATTGCTTCAATGAAAGAAATAAGCGATGTTGAGAAAGCATACTATGGGACTCTTCTAAAAAGAGATATACATAATGATTTTAAAGAAGTTAAGAATAATAATTGGAAATACAAAATTAGTCCGAATGTAATATCTCTGAATATGAATAGATTACGTATAATGAAACATAAAGCTTCGGAATATTATGTTACTCCTAAGTCAGATGGTCTTAGGATGACAGGATTTGTATCAGAAACTGGTGAACTATACTTATTTGGTTCTAAATCAGAACTATATCAACCAACTGGGTATTTATTTAGTACAGAATATGTCGGTTCTATATTTGATGGAGAGATGATTTCTTCTACCAAGAATGGAGATAGAATTGCCGATTATTTAATATTTGATTGTTATTATCATAAAGGTATAGATATTCGGAACAAATTCTTCGATGAACGTTTAAATTATGCGAAGGATATACTTGCCAATGTAGAATCAGTAGATCAAACACATTCGGGAGTAGTTCCGAATGTTGCACTTAAAAAATTTATTCCAATGACAACAGAAGATTTTCATTTACAATGTAAGGAATGTTTGAATGATGTTGAGAACGGAATATATGATAATGATGGCTTAATTTTCACACCGATTGATAAGGTTGGTGGTAATTCGCTGTATGACAAGGGTGTTTCTTCTAAAAAATTTATAAAAAGTGGTAAAGATTTTAAACGTCTTTTAAAGTGGAAGGATGCGAGTTTTAATAGTATAGATTTCCAGATAAAATTTCTGGAAATAATTGAAAAGCCTTTGCAAATTGGTGATGAATATGTGATGACTAAATTCATGAAATGTTCTTTATTTGTAAATTATGATAAAGAGCCAAAATCATTTACAATAGAGGATTTTGTAGAGGAGATGAATAGTAATGACAAATCGAAATTTTCATATAATAAGCCTTTTGTAAAAGAATTTACACCATTTGATCCCGAAGATGATAAGGCACGTTATGTTAAGATACCAATATTTAATAGTGATATTCGTTGTAAACACAATGATTCTTGGAATGGATCAAAGATTGGAGACAATGATATAGTTGAAATGATATATGACAAGGATGCAGAAGTTGAGCATAGATGGATACCATTGCGTATTAGAAAGGATAAGGACAGTCCTAATTTCTATAAAGTTGCGATGGATATATGGCAATCATATCATTTGCCTGTAACCGAAGAAATAATGGTTGGTGAAACAGAAATACCATCAAATGATGAAGAGATTGATACATATTACAATGGAGATACAAATACCGATACAAATCTTCGTAGATTTCACCGTTTATGTATAAAGAAACAAATATTTGAAGATACAATTGTTAAAACGGAGGGTAAAAGATTATTAGATTTGGGATCAGGAAAAGGTGGTGATATTTCAAGATATATCGATTCTGGTGCCTCTGTAATTGGTATTGATAGTAGTGTTGACAATTTACATAATCAGAATAATGGAGCCTATCGTCGTTTAGCAAATATTCTTAAAGATGATCGCGGGCATAAATCAAAAAATAGATATATGAAACATGGATTGAATAATATTGTATTTATAACGGGGGATGCAGGTAAACCTCTTACAGATTCTTCTACATTTGATTTACCAAAAACGGATGGAATTTACAAAAGATATGTGATTGACAACAAAATATTTGATAAAAACCATACTTTTGATGTAGCGACCGTATTCTTTGCATTACACTACTTCTTTAAAAATGAGAATACATTAGATACATTTCTTAAAAATATAGCGGACAATATAAAAATCGGAGGATATTTTGCAGGATGTTGCTATGATGGAAAAATAATTGATGATGAATTACACAAATCTAGTACAGATTTAATTTATCGAGACTCGACAAGTACAGAAATTCTACGTATTAAGAAAAATTACACGGGTAGATTGAAGGATGATATAACTTCTCTTGGGAAAGAAATAAATGTCCTTGTTCAAAGTATAGATATGATTCACCCAGAATACCTTGTAAATTTTAATTTATTAACACATAAACTGTTTGAGTTAGGATTCAAAAACGTTCCAGAAAGTTCTAACAATTTTGAATACTATTATCAATCTCAGAGAAGAAATAAGATAATTTTAAGTGAAGAAGAACGTGAAGCAAGTTTTCTAAATAGGACATTTGTATTTCAGCGATTTAGTTATGGTGCCGTTGATATAGGAAATGATAAAATCATGTAAAATTAAAAAACTATAAATACATGTTTAAAGGGGATATGAAATATTCCCATTTCTTCTTCAGAATGGGTGTTGTTTGAACCGATCAATTTTCAGATAATATAATATATACTGCTTGAAAACGAAAAGAACGCAAGAGAATTGAAGAAATATGGTTAAAAACACCATATTTAGATCTATATGTTCTACTAACGCCACTAAATAATAATACTAATATTCGATAAAAATTTTTTTAGAACGAGTACTTCACCGTGCACTGTACGACTTAGATGACCCCCTTTCTATTTTACTATATTTTACATAATCTATATAATTTACAACTCTCCTCCGACTTCAAGTCCGCGTCTGCTCAAATCGGGTTCAATTGTTGATTGCATCCAAGGTCCAACCTTTTTCTGAGGATTGGGTGGTTCTGAGCGAATTTGCATATTCGCATTACGGAGACTTTGACCAACTGTATTAATACCAGTGTGGAAACCGGCAGTAAGGAAGTTTTGGTCTTCAAGATAGCCTTTTCCAGATGGATTAGCAACAGTCCATTCAGTGGCTTCTTGGCTTGGAAGAAGGTCTCCTGGTTTGAGCTGTCCTTTAGGGAAAGCCGACGCACGCTTACTATTTCCAAGTACAGGATCCCGACTATCATCGAGAAGCTGTTTCGGTTGGGTTTGTGACCCTTCAAATGCTGGGGCTGGAACAGAATCAAGTGAAGGGGGTACACCAGAGCATGATGGTAGTGCCGAGCCACTCGAATCAATTCCTACAGGATCTTCAAAATTTTCAGAAGACCGTACTTTAATCACGTAACACATTGCGACTATAGCCAAAAGTAGCGAAATCATGATACAAATCTTGTAATTGTCCATATCTTACTTATATAAATATAAAAAACAAAGAAATTTATAAATGGATATACTTATTGATTCTCGTGAAAATGCTATACATAAAATCTTAGATTCTAATTTAGCTACATATACAAATCTTCTTGTTGGAGATATACAGATAATTAAAAACGATGATAAGAGTAATATTATTGTTCTTGAAAGAAAGACAATCAAAGATCTTCAGCATTCATTGCGCGATGGACGATTTTCAGAACAAAAAAAACGAATCTCCTGTTCCAATTTTATCCATAAAGGGTATATTATCGAAGGAACTATTTCTAATGAAGACAAGAAATTTGAAAATATACTAAAACAAATTATAATTAGAATCCAATTAAAAGATAAAATGTGTGTTTTTCTTACAGGTGGGGTACAAGAAACTGTAGACCTTATATTCGAAATAAAACGGAAGTTACTTTTAGACCCTAAACTCTATCAAAACTTTCCAGCAAACTCAGACTATATCCAAACTCTACACGCTTCCAAGAAACAAAATCTTACACCATCTATTTGTTTCATTCTACAAATTAGTCAGATTCCAAGTATATCTAAATCTATTGCTACAATAATTGCGGAAAAATATCCAAATTGGAGTTTATTAATAAATGGTATACAAGATAAGTCCACTTTTATACAGGCTACAAAGTCTGCTAAAATTGGTGAGAAACGTTATAGACAATTATACGATTATATTACTATATCACCTGAGGTGGTGCTTCCGCCTCATCAATGTCCCGAATTGTAATTTCTGTATTACTATTACAGGCATGTTGATCAATTACAAAGTAGGCGGAAGAGACAGACATCCAAATCGATCCTGCCATCCAAAATCCTAATGCCGTCCACATACCTAATTCCGAATGTTCCCCTTTGCTTGCAATATCATAAAAACCTCCTCGCATTATGCCTATTTTAAGTACAAGAAAATAGGTTACTATTAGTAGAACGATTGGTTTAAGAGATTGAGTATAAATCGCCGACCTCTTCGGTTTCTCACAGTTGGATGTTTGAGCATATCCCATTGTTATAGTCATTATGAACGATACTGTACAAATTATAGGAAGGACTACAAGTTTTGGCGAAATTCTGTTCGGTATTTTTCCAAAATGATATGCAAGTCCCACAAATTGCGTTAATGCATACACCGCCGACGATTGTCTTAAAAGTTCTATCGGTAAGAACTTTGAATTTGTTGGTTTTGGAGTAATAAAAGATGTTACACAATAAGTTATTATTGATGCTATAAAGGCTATTATTATAATAATATTTCCAAAAGAAATTTCCATTAATTTAGAGTAGTTTTTTTCTGGAATCTATATCATGCTTATACATATCTCATTATATCCACTCTTAATCTAATTTCAAAAATCTACATATTTGCCGTTTCATTCATATTCTCTTGTTGTAATGCTTTAAACTTTTGACCCGCATCTATCCCTAAATCACAATATGCGTGGTAACATAACATTTTTATCCAATCAAACGTTCTATTTATATTATCATATGAGTTGTTTTTACGCATAGTTGATATAAGCTCTTGAATTCTTTCTACTAATAAATGGGCATAGTTACTCTCACTATTATCCGCAATAGTTATCATTGCTGATACATCGTAACTCAAAAAAAACTCGATATTATTATTGAGAATATTGCTTACCAAAACATCCCTTAATATATGTTGCTGAAAATGCCGTATTAGCGCTCTGGCATTAATGTGTGTTATTTCAACATAACTTTCCAATTTCATTACATCGGATTGAAGTACGTTCATTTTCTTGATATCTTCGATAAAATTATGAATGGATGTGTTAAATTGTGAGAGATGACTCATACTATATTATGTGTAATTAAAACTTATTCTCTAAAAACCATTCGGACGATTTGTTTCCAAATTCCAAAATAATTTTGTCTTTTTCCAATTATCTTCCTTTTCATTATACTCCAATATTCTCAAACTTTCAACAATAATACCAATATTTCTACCTTCATATTCTATTATGAAAACAGAAGTAGAAGTTTTTCTTGAAGAATCTTCTTCATTAGTCTTATCATCATCTACATTGCTTTCTTTACTACAGGGACTTAATTCATGCTTGAATAATAGGGGATGATAATGTTGAATCAACCTTGCAGATAATTGAATACATGCTCCATCAGTTGATAGCCCCAGTTTTAATAGGTTTTTTTCTAACACATCTCTGTTCATCTTTTGGATATCAATTCGTGTTGGAATATTACGGTTAAATACTCTATCCGGTGATAACAGACCTTTATTGGCGTTTTTTAGAGAATTATTCGGTCTGTAATACTCATCCAATCTATTTACAAGAATTTCCTTATTTCCATCTGTCTGTAGACAAAACTCCCGTAGTTTTTTAACAATATCGGTCTTCTTCATTTTTAGAATCACACTTTTTAAAGGGTTCTTTAATTTCACCTCTGTCTTTTTTGAGACATCCTTCAATTTATTTACACCTATATCGCCTGCTTCTACTTTTAACTTTGAACTAACTAAATTAGGTTCATAATAATATTTTAAAACCCGATCTTGTAAACATAACCTTGTCCCATCTGTTGGTAAACCCAAAGAATTCAATATCTCAATCGCATCTCCTTTTTTCAAATTATTGATATCCGTCTTAGTTGGACGAATCCTTACAATCATTTTACAATATTCTCACACTTTATTCCTATTTAAACATAGATATCTTATCATTTTTTTAAATCTAATAATTGTGTATGAGGTTTGACAATCAATTTAGAAAAAACCAAATACGAAATTTTGTTTTGGTTATTGCGGTTATTATTTACGCAGTATCAATTTACAAAATGTCAACGTATTCACCTTCCGCAATGGCTTGCTTAAATCAACCCACTTCATTTATTAATGGTGGAGCAATGTTTATGGGTACGGTTACATCACTCCTTTTTTTAGGTATGTATTTAACCTTTCTTGGTATAGGTGATCACCCAATGTCTGTTCTAATCACACTTCTTGCGTGTGTTATCACTATCGGACTTGGTATTCACTATTATTTTAGATGTTTTAGTATTAATACGGAAATCACCGCCTACCTAGAAGATAACAGCTCAATTAAATCGCTTTATGATCTCTATAGCGGTCTAATGGAAGGAATACAGCCAGTCTCTAGATGTATTTCGTATCATACTGGCGATTATTATAGTAATAAAAGCATTAAATGTATTCCTATAACTGGATGCATTACCTCCGCAACAGCCGCATGCGATCCTAAACATGGTGCTAAACTCGTCGACTTTTATGTCGCTTCCAGTCATCAAAGTTGTCGCACACCTTTAGCATCTGGTTCGGGTAATTATGTTAGTTTAGAAATGTTAAAACTGGTTCTTATGGCTGGTGCTAGATTTATAGATCTTGATATTTTTGCACATATTACGGATAATGACATTATTCCAGTTGTTCGTTCCGATCTTAATAACGAACCATCCCATAACTTTATTAAACTGGATGAATTATGGGAAACTATTAACAATTTTGCTTTTGTTAATTCTTATAGCGACCCATTACTTGTACATATTAATCTTAGAACAACCAATCTTGTCGTTATAGATAAAATCGCTAAATCATTTACAAGTTCTATTCATGGAGAACACTTGTTAGAACCAAAATACTCATACAAAGCTACCAATTCTATTGCTACTACACCTATTTGTACTATTTTAAATAAAGTCGTTCTTATAGTCACAGGAGACTGCCGTGATACTCTTCTTGATGAAATTGTTAACTTACATACCTCATATAATGCTAGAATATTACCCGCAAAAACAGTTAGAATACCTACAAATCCTAAATCATTTGCCTTTTCTAATCAAAATATTTTTACAATCGTTAGACCAGAAGTCTATGATAATAATACTAATCCAGAAGATGCTTGGTCACATGGATGTCAAGCATTTATGATGAATTATTGGAACTTAGGAAAACTTATGAAAAATCACTGCGATTTCTTCAAAACTTCATCTTTTATGATGAAAAAGTTTGACTTGCAAGAAAACCGTATGGAACAAACTATAGATGAGTCTTAACACTTATCGTACCACCTTTTTGTGATATAAATACATTCTTTATTTATATAAGATTCGGATGTCTTTGTATTATAACAAGTTTCCAATAATAAATCTCTTATTTTTATACAATCCTTTTTATTCGTACATTTGCGATTAAATATATATTTAAACAAAACACATTCATTACTTCCCTCCCCCCTTTTATTACATTCTTTCATTATAGAATTGAATATATTCCTACAATAGTCTTCGGTGTCTTCAGACATTATTATTAATCATATAAAATTCATGACAGAGTGATTTGTCTTAATTACTTTATTCTTTCCAACCAATAAACCCGAACTCTCCTTTTTTCTCGGATGTACTCTTCTTGTTTTAGCTTTTTCTCCCAAACTCATTATTGATATTGGATCATTGTTTGTAAGATGAATATGTAATTTATCTCTCCCCTTACACATACTTCTACTTTCTTTGGGTATCTTTTCCATAGAACACAATGCCGCATCATATAACTGTTTTGGTCCAGTTGCAGTATTGAATACATGGACTTCCTCTATTTTCTTCCCCAAATTAGAATCCAGTAAATCAATGCAAATGCGCCCTCCTAATGAAGAACCTACAAGTACTACCTTATATTTTGGATAACGTTTATATATTTCCAATAAATTATTATACGTTAATTTGTAACAATTTCTACATTTCTCCATTCCAAATATTAAAAGAGCATCTGTTAGTAAATCATTTTCCTCTACTTGAAATAAATCTGTTCCACGAATAGACATTACTACCGTTTCTTTATTTTTATTACAATACGTTACATACTTTGTACTCGTCATATCAGTTACAATTTCATACCCTCTCAATATTTTTAATTCAAGACTTACTTTTCTTGTTTTTATATGAAGTAACTTATTTCTCATTTGACTATCCTTATCTAATACTCTCCGTTTTGGATAACTATGTGCTGCCAAAAGAGCATATATTTTCACCTTCTCATCTTTCATTAAATCAATCATATATATAATTTTTTGCGTTAAGTATACGGTGTTAATATTACATGTTTTCCCTTATCTACTATAATCCACATTCCCGCACATATTGTCGAAAAATGACCATACTGATTTACACCTAAACTCAAATTGTTTGTATGATGAATTAACATTGTTTCAAATAATACATCAAAATTTATTTCTTCATGTCCAAACAATTTCTGGATGTAATGCATTCCAAATATTAATATAAAAAAACTTAACGCGATTGTGTTTGGTCGTATTTTATAATATATTGAATAATTCAATATACATATACATATTAATATTGTTATTATAGTCGTTATGGTGTCACTATCCAGAATATATGTTATCAGTCCTTCTAATTTATTTCTTTCTATCACAAATTTCTCTTTACAAACCGGGCATTTATAGTCTTTTTTGTGATTTACCCATGTTTGTAAACATGTTTTATGTACCCATTTCATACTTCCCGTACATTTACAAGGAGAAATTAATGGTTCTGAGCCACTGTCAAAACATATCCTACATTCCATACTTCAATTATTTTTATTTTGTTGACAAATCTTATTCATATTCACAGACTAATTCTCATCTTCTTCCCAATAACTCTCATCTCTCGTAAAACTATTTTGTTCCTCTTGTACGGGTGCTGGTGATCCATGTACCAGATCGTCGTTCAAAGTCAGATCGTCCAAAGTTAGACCAAATGCACCCGGGGCACCAGGATGAATATCATGTAATTTTTTTATCTCTTCTTCTTCTCTTAATCTATGCCGCAGTTCCATAGCAGGTTTCTCAACTTTCTCCCAATGAAGTTTTCCTTTATCATATAGTTTTTGCGCAAGAAGTCTCTCCGCTTCTGTTTCTTCGTATTCGCGATCAGAAGTATTACTTTTCATAGACTCGTGAAGAGCGATTATATCCCCATCTGTTTTTCGAGCTCGTGGCATTGAATCTAATTCATTTACTGCCTGTTCAACATTTTTTTGTGCTTGTACATACTGGGATATTTTCCCCATTTGTCCAAATGTGCGTGTAATATCTGAGAGTGTTCTAAGTCTGTAATGCCCAAGTTGTGGATGGTTTTGTTGTTGTTGTGAACTATCGGGAATTACTCCGTAAGCTCTTCTTGCAGATGTCAAATTTTCTCTCCGAGCGCGCAATATTTCTCTATCAAGCCCTGGTCCCGAGAGACCGTCAAAACGAGATTCGATCTGATGGCGTGGTATATCATCGAATCTAGGATCAAGATTGCGTGACTCGGGCTGCAATCCACGATGAACTCCATTTACTGATATCGAATCATCACCAACCTCATCGACTTCATAGAACTCTTCCACATCGTCAGCTTTCGTCTCTTCGACCCCTTCTCCTTCATCTTCTGCTCCCCCCGTCTTACCTCTTGAACGCGTTCTACGCGCAATAGGTGCCGGCGAAGGTTCCTCTTGTTCCTTTTCTTCTAACATATTCCTTTTTTTGTCAATCCATGCTAAACGTGTTCTACGTGCAACAGGTGAAGGAGAATATTCAGTAATAGGTGAAGGTTCCTCTGGTTTTTTTTCTTCTAACATATCCCCTATTCTGTCAGTCCGTGCTAAACGCGTTCTACTTGCAACAGGTGAAGGTGATGGTTCATCCCGTTTTTCTTTCTCTAAGGTGGGTCGAGTTATGTTTAATTTATCTAGTAATCCTCCAAACACCGACATAAGCGTTCCACTTGTAACAGATGAAGATAAGGGTTCATCCCGTTTTTCTTCTAATTTATTGTTCTCATCGTTAGAAATAACGTCACCCTTCTTTTCCCACTGTATGTGCTGACTTTTGAAATACGGACCCGGACCGGATATACTTTGTGCAGTTACAATATTTTTCTGGTCTGGTCGTATTACTTTTGTTTTTGCCCATTTCTCGTTTAACCATGCAGTTTGTCCTATGCCACCCGAGTCGACATTAGTTTCAGGCATATCGCCAATAATTTCTGCACCCATACCTTCTGGTGGTGGTCCTTTATATACGGATTCTATTTGAGGACCATCATTTCCACGCCAACGCTTAACTTCTTCTTTTCGAGCCTCCTTATCCCTCTGCCGGGGATCGAGATCTGGAATTTTTGAAGCATTTTCTAATTTTATACGATCCTCAATATCCTGTTTCATGGATTCCATTTTCAGCTCTACAATTTCGTTTCGGACTATTTCTTTAATTCTGTCGTTTGTTCCTGGAACTTCCTCCCCGGTGGTGGCAGGAATGCCCGCACGCTCGTAGTACGCCGCTTCTTCTTGCTTGTTATACGACTTAGAGCCACCACGCGTAGGAGACGACGTTTCTGAACCACTTGTTGGAGTGGGGGGCGGAGCATTGGGTGTGGTGTTCACACTACTTATAGTACTTCTCGTATCATCAGATTCATTATCAGAATAAGCTTCAATCGCTCCCTCTGGTCTTTCTTCAAAAGGACCAGGTATAACAAGATTTTGTAATTCTATTGCATTTCTTAAAATTTGCGAGGTATTAAATCGTATTAAAGCGTCTACAAGATTTCTATAACGAAGAATTTGATCAGGATTTCCTTCCTCGGGCATCACATGTATAATTGCACGAAAACGATTTAAAAGAATTTGAAGATATCCGCGAATACTTTCAATGGAGAAACCTCCGTTAATAAGGTGTACTTCTAGTAAAGACATCGCTCTCACATAAAGTGCAGTTATTATTCTTGGATCCCGATTAATAATTTCGTGAAGTTGCCGTACTGGAAGAATAGCTCCATCCGCATTAACATCGTCAATTTCTTCTTGGCGAGCGGATTCATCTACAAATACTTTGCAAACACCTGTCTGACGACAATATGGACAATTGTTATAATGACTTCCATTACACCACGATCTTAAACACGAATAATGAAACTCTGAGCCACATACAGAACATAGAATATTATCTCTATCTAATTCACCAACATGAGGCATTATATTTTTAACAATATCATCCGCTCCAGATGAAGCAACACTTTCAGCTTGTTCTATATTTTTATCTTCGTCTAAAGCTCTATCATATAGAATATTATAGTTATTCAGCCATAAATCTTCTTCTTCCTGAGTTGTAGGACTTCTATCCAGTCTTCCTAAACAAATCATACATTTTTCGGATTTCTTTTCTTCATCCATTTTTGCACTTAAATCATCGTCGTTTACCCAGTCGTTACTTCTATCAGAACCCCCTATCGATTGACTATATCGTAATCGTCCCATTATGTATAATACAACAGTTAAAAATGTAAAAGAAATAATATAGATATGCGTATAAAGCCTTCTATTCCATTTGTATTATTTATAACATGTTTTCGAGCATGTATATCTAAAAAATTATACATATCCCCCCTAAAAAATCAAAATGATAAAGAGATTGATTGGAAAAATTATAAATATATAATTGTTGGAAACAGAAAAGGTGATGGAGATGAAGGAAAAATATGGATGAATAGGATTGAGAGTTATGAATCAAAATCGGATATATGTGCTGTAGCAACTATACCGAGATGGATAACACGGACCCCTGGTTCAAAATATTTTATACAAAAAAGCATTTATCTTCTGGAGAAAAACATTCCAATATTTATTGATTGGGAAGAAGACTTTTCCAATAAGAATAATATTCATGAATATCCAACAATACTAATTATACATGTTGAAGGAGAGAACATAATCGAGAGGGGGAGAATTTACGGAAGTTATAATAATAAAAATTGGATTAAATTTGTAAACTTATCCAAGAAATATACTTAACATGTATTACAATTTATAAAATATGAGATTAGTTGTTATATTATACAACATATTTGGTATATTTGCTATTAGAAAGTTTAATACTTGTAATCTAAAGAATCAGTTTAAAAAATCAATAAAATGGGATAACTATACACATATAGTTATATGTGATAGAACCACTCACAGTGAAGGTATTAAATGGGCGCAAATATTTCTGGATCAAGGTATAAAGGACGAGTCGATATGTATTATAGCACCAATTCCAAAGTGGATGACACAAACACCCGGATATAAAACTATTATAAGAGGAGCAATTGTTCATCTTGAGGATAAAGTACCTATATTTATAGACTGGACAAGAGAGCTTATGGAATTAAACAATATAGTGGAACTTCCGACGATTATTATTGTTTTTAAAGGTATTGATGACAATTTATATGAACGGGTAAGAGTATCTGGTGAATATAGTAAGTGGAAATACAGAGCACTTAATTATGATTAAGTGATTGTATCTCATATATAAGCATATATGGTGCTTCGCGGAGCATCCAATCATTATTTTTCATCAAAATTCTTGCGTCATCATTATATAGATACCAATTCTTTGATTCTCTACAGAATATGTAATAATGCTCGTTATTATGAATAACTACTGATCTTAGATGATAAATTACTTTTTTAGAAGAGGTACACCACTTTGATATATTTAATTCAAATGGATATATAACTTTTTTTTTAAACATATATGTTTGTCTAACTAAAATTATCAGATTGGATGGTGTTTTGTCAATGCAAAAGGTTTTCAAAAGTGTTCTTTCAGACTGTTTTGAATCTTTCCACCCCGTTATTACATCTGTTTTGAAATATTCATCAATACATTCTTCTAAACTGCTATAATTAACACAAATTTCAAGAGATGTTAATTCAATTTTTCTAATGTTACTTTCAAATGGAGAATCGTGTGTTATCATATATTCGATTATGTCTCCTTTGAAATTATTATCATCTATTAAGTCAATCAAGTATAGAAGAGCTTCATGTGAGTCATGCTTCTTTCCATAACGAAACTTATTATTCCACTTTAATAGTTCATATAGTAGTTTGGTATCGTATTTTATATCTGGATTTAACTGTTTTAACTTATTTAGAATTGAATACCAATTTATGTTCAACCTTTTTTGAGATGTATAATCTATTCTTGAATGTAGAACTATTTGTAAAAGAGTATTGAAATAGCATGTATTCGCATTATTCACAAATGTAACCATAGTCTATATTATTACAGTAACTCTTATCTCAATAGATTAAAATAGCTTGAAATTACACAAGTACTATCTAAATAATTTTCCAAATCAATTAACTGATATGTTGCTCTAATCGTTAATATTAATTCTGGAGGCAGTTTACAATTTGTTATATTAGTGTATTGTAATATATCTATAAATTTGGTGTTATTCGCAATCGGGTTTTTGTCGTAAAATATGCGGGATTTCTCATATATTGTATCGGATAATATATCTGGAGCATTCCATTTTTTAAGATATGCGCGGAGTGTTTCTCTGGATTTTTGTGCTTTGTGTAGCTCTATAATTTGATTTCGCTGATTGTTATCTATTTCAAAAACACATCCATAATCAATAAAAGTGACTGTATCTTCACTGGGAGTATATATAAAATTACCCGGATTCATATCGCCAAAAATTATTTTTGATTCGTAAATTGCTTTGAAAAAACAAAGTGCGATTCTGGAGCCAATATCATCTGTAACATTCTTGCTGTGGGTTTTTACTATATTATGTAGTGTTATACCATCTACATATTTGTATATAAATACACCTTCTTCATTTATAAATTCGGGGATTGGTAATAAGAATTTAATCCCTTTTGGACAATTATTAGATAGCTTCTGTCGAATAATCTTACACATTTCTTTTTCTCTTTCTATATTTGTCTCATTAGATAGCTTATTACATATCTCATTTGTCATTCCAGAAACATGTGGAAATAGCTTTGAAATCATATTTCCAACGGACTGAATAACATTCAGATCGTTTTTAACGTTGTTCTTTGTTACATCAAATACAATCTTAATTGAAACCTTTATATTTTTGTAAAATCCTATGAATATTGTGCCTATAGTTCCTCTATGTTCTGGTTTTTCTTGAATACTTATATTATTGAATATGGTTTTCGGTAATACATCCGATGCTTTTTCAAAATCTTCTAATCTTAAATGACTTTGTGTGGTAAAATAAAGCTTTTCAAAAATCCCCCCGTTTTTTCGGATAAGAAGATTTCTAAGCAATTCCATATTTTAAGAAGTTGTTTTAACATTTTCTCGACAAATTGGACAAGTTGGCTTAATACACATTTTTGTTAGATATGTTTGTAAACATTTTGGGTGAAATAGATGTCCACATGTTGGACTGTGCCATATTCGGTTGTATTTTAATTCTTCAAGACAAATTGGACAAAATCTGTCTTTAGAACATCCGAGTGATTTTGCTAGTTTATAAGAACCTTTGCGACGTGTAATACATTCAGTATATTCCTTTTTGGAAAGAGTCTTTGACTCGGATACTTGGTTCCGAATTATACTTACTCGAAATTGAACATATGACAAAAATTCTTCAAGTAACTCTCGTAATCTTTCTTTAAATCCTTCTGTTGATAAATTTGAAAGTCTTTCTTCTGCTTCCGGACTGTTAATATTTGTTTGATTATTTGTAAGATTTCTAAATTCTGTTTCTACAGACCTAATCATTTCACCTTGGGATCTATTTAAAAACCCTAAACCAAATGGATATGACATCCCAATATCTTCAAAGGTTAATGAAAATGTATATCCTACTTCCATAATAAATACATTTGAAGTTTTGTTTAAGATAAAAAAAGAATATTTAGTAATGAGACTAGGTGACCATATTAAAATTAATTTGGAAAATAAGAATACTGTTGTAGGTATAATAACTTATTTGGAACTTGACAATAACTATGGAGAAATATCTACAAAATTCTTTGATACCACCAGTTTATCTAATCATACAATAGAACCAGAAGATTGGTTCAGTTTTAGTTTTAGAGTAGATGTTACCAATACGGAAGAATCTATATATGGGAAAAGCAATACGAATCACTACAATTTTTTACATGTTAATACATATAATGAATTTAAAGTAATTATTACAGAAGAGAATGAAGATGGGGATTTTTTTACAACAAAATATACAGACACTTATGAGAAAAACATAGAGTCAAACCGTTTATATCATGTTATAACTACTCAAAAAAACACAGAATTTGAACCAGGAACTTTATTTGAAATCGTCTCGGTTGATAAAGAATTTGGCACAATAACTTGTTACAATTATACTGCTCGAAAGAATCAGAAGTTATTCCCAAACAAAAAGCCCATATTTAATGAAGAAATTGTTATAGATGTTAAGAATGGCATATCAAAGATAGATAATAACTATGTTCTTGATTTTTGCGAATTAATTGAAGATAGTGATAGTGATACAGAAAGTGATAGTGATACAGAAAGTGAACTTGAACAAGTAGATAAAGATTTTTATATTAAAGGTAAATTACTTGATTCGGAAAGAGTATTAACAGATGATGAAAAACGCGAAACAATATCCAGTTCCATATCTGAAATGTTTAGTGATAAAATTTCTGATAAAGACAAGGTTATTATAATCAATAACATCTTTAATGCATTATATGAGAAATATAACATAGAACATGACTGGAAAAATAAGCTTGAGCATTTTCGAAATGGGGGTATAATTCCAATATTAGATGAAATCAAAAAATCAGATATTGATAAAGAATATTCAGATTATATAAATTCAGATTATATAAATTTAGATTATAGGGGGTTTATAGAAAAACACCTGGAACCACTAATTATAAATAAACCCGGATTTGCTATCAAGAATAGAACTCATGCTTCTTTTGTAAAAACAAATAATTCGATTGTCTTGAATCAATCATATATTTATCCATATCACGCCGACCATTCTTCTATAATAGAAAATACCGCAGATACGGTGAATATAAAGGGGTTCTTAGTAAAAGGGACTAATAAAAAATTTAATACACTACCACCTTCACCTCAAATCTTTTCTAATATTTATGATATTATTGGTAATAATACGTTTAAAGTTTTTGATACATCTATATCTGATATTCCAATGAATTATTTAAAAAAGTTACATCTTGTGAAAGATAAAACACCATCTCTTTCTATTCAGAAGGAGATCTCAGATAATATCCAAAAATATTACACAGATATAAATAAACCGATTGCTAAAATACCATCTGAATCATCTGTTTTACCAATCTCTATCTCAAAAGCTAAACCTTCCCCCAAAGATATTTCCCCAAAAATAACAGATTTCTTATGGGAAAATAACCAAGTTTGGCCACGTTCTCTTATTTTTTCAGAATTAGAAAATGAAAAAAAATTTACAAAAGACGATTTGTCGCTCTTCTTAAATAGACTTGAAGGTAAAAAAATAGGTTCTGATGATGATTATATCGATAAATTAAAACAAAATGTTGATATCAAAGATAAAAAATCTGAAGAAAAAGTACCATTTTCGAATACCTATAATCCACCTAAAATATTATTGAGAATTGAAGAAGAAAAACTATCTAAGACATTGATTGCGTGGAAAGAAGCGAACAAAATTGTAGATAGAGTATTAAGAAGCAAAGAAAAACTTAGGATATTAAATTGCGGGGAGTATGTACGCAATTCAGAATTTAAGGGAGAACACCCCTATTATTTTATAGACATTTTTACAGAGAAACCATGTTTTCCAAAACATATATTATTACAATTAGAAGCAGATATTGTAAGTAAAAAAGAGGAGGGTCAACTAAACAAGTGTTTAATAAATCAATGGGGTGAGGACGAAAATGGTACTAAGAATATAATTAGTCTCATTAATGGCGATATTATTGGTTCTACAGAAAATGATTTTGATTATGATATGATTACACATTCAACCATTCACCGTAAAAAATCGGATGTTCCGGAAACAGATATTCATATTGGAAACGAATTAGATATTTACACAAATATCACCAAAAATATTTTTTTGAATGGATTAATTGAGATACTTAATAAACTCAGTGTAAATAAACAGTATCTTAACAGTAATACTTTGACAATTGATAATTACAAAGAACCGTATAATATGTTCTTTAATAATTCAAATGAATGGAGAACATATGTATCGTTTTTTTCTTTTGATGAGTCCGAGTTAGATGTATTAGATATTCCAGAGAAACTCGTTAAAAATCTGAGTCGGTTTAGTACAAAATTAAAAAATACAAATAAGGCTTTAAAAATTTTTCCGAAAAATAATGATATGACTACAGAAAAGTCTCAAAAACTTCTAAGAAAACTCAAAAAAAGAGTAATAAGTGAAATAAAGGATACTAAAAAAGAGTTTGAGAAACAAATTTATGAAATTGCAGCTCTTTATTTAGCATCGTATATTTACTCGAATGTTATAATCAGTCATGAAGCGCGAATAAATATAATACTTTCTGTATTCTCAGATTCTATTCTATTCAGCCAAATTGATAAAACTTCTCTTATAAATGAAGCGAATATTGTTTCATATTCCAGAATTGAATGGAATTACACAGATAATATTACACACACATATAATTATTCTTATAAGTTATCCCACGGAACTTATAAAGATACTTCAATTTATAAGAGAAGTTTTACAGTTATATCTGGGGAAATTAAGACTATCAAACCAATCATTCCAAACATAACCTCTAAAAAATCAAAAATAATACAGTCTTATAGTCCGCTACATAGAAAACTACCTAAATTAGGTAAACACTGGGATAAATATTACAAAAATAAACTATCTTTAAACAAAATTGAATGGGCAGAGATTTATAACAATAACGATATATCCAAAGAAGAAATTGAGTTACAGTATAAATGCCTTTCTTTACAGATATCGAACGTTTTATTGAAACCAAAGCCAACTGAGAAATTTACACTTCCAAAGATTTGGTCTATTTTAAGTGAAAAAGGACAATTAGAAAAAATTAGAGATTGGTTATCAGATACATATGATGTGACAGAAACTATTTTAAGTATAAAAAATTATGATGAATTCCTAGAAGTTGTTAGATATGATTTAATAGAATTTAGAAAGTTTATTTCAATCAATCCGATCACATCTTGGAAAGATATTTGGCTTCATCTTATACAACATTTATTACACGAAATGGATACACTTAATTTAACTTTTCCGGAATATAGGGTTATTCTTGAATCGGTTGTTAGAAATTTGATTGAAAGTGAAGAAATATTTTGTGGAGAGCCAATTATAATGACACGTTCTCGAGTTGAAGATATTCATGCAATAGTTGAAGAAGATGAAGCAAGCACTCATTTTGGAAAAAATTCCGACAAAAATTCTCAAAAAATTACTCGGCAAGATATGAAACGCAATCTTGGAAGATATTCGGAAGGAACAAGAACACAGTTTGATATAAAAACGGTACTCGATGCAAAAGATACCTTACAAACAGTTGATTTATCCATTGATAGTACAAATCCGGATACAATGTTCAACACTGATTTTGCACAAAATTTTGATGAGGATCTCGACACCGATGCCTAGAAATATGTATTTTGTATTCAGGCAAATATATAATTAAGCAAAGCATGTATATTTAGTATAATGAAAACACCAATAGTAAACTTCATTGGAATATTTGTACATTCTCATTCATTAAAAATGGATACATGGTTGCCAATTGGTTCAAAATCATCATTACCTAATAAATCCAGGCTAAAAATTGCAAATAACAATTATGTTGTCTGGAATAATCCTAAAACATTTGAGTGGTCTTTGTTAAGAGATGCATGTCCACACAGATTTGCTCCACTTTCTCAAGGTCGTGTTGATGCTGAAACTGGATGTATTGAATGTCCATATCACGGATGGCAATTTACAGTAAAAGGAAGTTGTAATAATATCCCTCAATCAGCGAATCAAGAAATAGGACGGAATGTTGAATCTATTAATACAATGGAAACTGGAGATATTCTTTGGGGTGAATTTCCAATTGAAGGGGCAAACTTTAATACAAGTCCTGATATCATTTTTCCAGAATTGAAAAATGTAACACAAATTCTGACAAGAGAGTTACCATATTCTTTTGATTTCATGGTAGAAAATTTTATGGATCCAGCTCACATTCCGTTTGCACATCATGGATTACAAGGTCTTCGATCTGATGGCATGAATATTCCAATGAAAATCCTAACTTCAAAAGAAAACTCAAGACAATTAGAAATCCATTTCGTAGATAGAATTAAGGGGAAAATGCGGACAGGAATTGTATCTTTTACAAGTCCAATATACTATCATTTTAGAACACACGATTCGGATGAAACGGATAAATTCAATGAACTCGATAAATTCAAAATACAACTAATTGTATTAATGACGCCTGTTTCGAGGGGCATTACACGAATGCATTTGGCATTTATGAGTACAGATACACCAAATAAAATACCCAAATGGATATCTCACTCTTTTGGAAACAAATTCTTAGAAAGCGATGTGTGGTTACATAATTGTGAAATAGAGGTTGCTAAAGATATGAAAAATAAAAATAGAACACTCTTAGAATCATATTATAGTCCAACTACATCAGATATAGGACCAGTTAGTTGGAGAAAATGGTGGTTAAAACATCTGAGTCATATACCAATTTTTTCTAATAATCATGACACAGATATTATAGAACTGACACCAAAACAACAAAAAGATAGGACAAGTCATATAGAAACCTGTAAAGATTGCCAACAAGCATTAAATTATTCAAATAGACTTAAGAAACTCTCTTTCATATCTGTGTTTTTCATATCAAAATATCCAATTTATTCGGCAATTTTTTTTACATCATCCAGAGTTATTTCACATTTAATTGACGAAATGGTATATGGTGAAACCCCATACTAATTGTTAAATTTCCTTAAATGAAAATATTAAGATATATTAATGACTTCAAATTTACTAAAGATACAACATGACTTTTCAAATGAATTATCGCAGAAAGAATTCTTTTTGGGTAATCTGTCCCAACAATTTCGAAGCTATTATATCGCAAAAGGAAATCCAACCTCTCAATATTATAATGACTGGTATACAAATTCAAATCATTCGGTTGAAAATATATTAGTTGTCGATCCGGATATATCATCCGGTCAATCACAACAAAATTATTTTTCGAATAATGATGCCGAATTGTTGAAGGGGTATTATATTGCTCAAAATGCTCAACCTCTAGGTATATTTTCTTATTTTTCAACACCTATTTTTGAATTGAATTTAGATTATTCCAGTTTAGCAACGGATAATCCACTAATTGGTCATATTCTCGAGGCAAAAACAATTGTAGAAGGTATTATTAAACATTCACCAGTATCTCCTTCAATCATCACTATTTTAGAGACGGTTATAAATGTAAATAATGTTCTTGGTTCCGCTGATTATGCCAATAAAACAATTGAAATCAATTCACTAAACTCCAACATCACGAATCCATATTCTCTAAATAATATTCAAAAACATATCAATATATTAGTTCTTGTTCATGAAATAATACATATCATCGGTGTTGGAACAGACCCTATTTGGAATATAAATATATCTGATTTCTTTTATACTGGTGAAAATGGATTCAGAGAATATAAACAACTTCTAAATGATTTAGACTATGATATAACTGGTATTACGGGCGTTCCAGTTGAAAATCATTTTGCATCTGGAACACAACGTTCACATTTCGAAGAAGGTATTGATACGAACGGGAATTTTGAAACAAGAACAAATTCAAGTGGAGTAATACACCCATCTTTTCCTACAGAAGTTATGACTGGATTTTTGGATGATGATACAGGAGTAATAAATGGGAATTTTATTACACGAATGACACTTGGAATTCTGGAAGACATCGGTTATACAGTTGATTATAATTCAGAGCATTGTGTTAATGCGGTTTCATATCAACTTTGATATATATAAGGATAACTCTTGAGTTATAAATTATGTATAAAAAATTGGTAGTTTTACTATTAACTCAAACATTCGCGTTTTTAGCACCAACGCGTCGAGCTTTTTTAAAAAAAACACATCTTGAATCTGATTCTAATACAATACAGAATGGGTTCATACAGGATGAAAAAGGACTTTTATATAAGGATACACTTATTGGAACGGGTGATTCACCATCCCATGGAGATGAACTTGAAGTACATTACAAAGGGTGGTATTACTCACCTAATGCCACAATTGGAGTAAAATTTGATGATTCTAAATCACGAGACAAAAATAGAGGACTGCTATTTGAATACGGCAAATCACCTATAATTAAAGGATGGGAACTTGGACTAAAAACAATGAAGGAAGGAGGACAAAGAATCCTTATACTTCCTCCATCACTTGGATATGGTAATAATTCAGTCAATTCTATAGGAAGACCATCTATACCGGCTAATTCCGAATTAAGATTTGAGATAGAACTCGTTGTTGTAAATAATGATATCATTCGAAAATTAAGGAGAAATATATATGACTTCATTCGCCCCAGTGGTTTTGATTATATCTAAGCTTAAACTTTGAATACATAAAATATATTATATAACGTTCATCTAAATGAGTGCAATGACCGAACACGACAGATATATTACTCGCAGAGGCTATACTATAAAAAAACAAAGTTTAAGTCCAAAAGAGGAAGAAAAAATTCGTAAAGAATTACATGTTCAACCTTTCGAAAAACAAAGATATATGATGGAAAAATTTGGAACTTTACCTCCAAGCTTTAAAGTATATTTAGAAAGTGCGAACAAATTATACATCCCTAAGTACTATGGTATAGAAACTTTTGGTCCAGCTATAGATAACCTTGGAGATGTTGGTGATAATATTAATCTCAAATTTAGAGGAGAATTAAGGGACTATCAAGTAGATATTATGGATACATTTATGAAATTATTCAAAGAAAATAAGGGGGGCATTCTCAATCTAAAAACAGGTGGTGGTAAAACCGCACTTGCACTATATATAATTTCAGTAATTAAAAAGAAAACACTTGTTATAGTTCATAAAGAATTTCTTATGAATCAATGGATCGACCGTATAAGTCAATTTCTACCAGATGCAAGAATAGGCATAATTCAGGCAAATAAAATCAATATTGACAATTGCGACATTGTAATCGGAATGTTACAATCTATTTCACAGAGAAATTATCCAGAAGATACGTTTGATAGTTTTGGTTTGAATATTCTCGACGAGATTCACAACTTTGCAAGTAATTGTTATAGCAGAGCTTTCCCAAAAATTTCAACACAATATAATCTAGGTCTTAGTGCAACAGTAAAAAGAAAGGATAATATGGAAAGAATATTATCGTGGCATATCGGTCCAGTATTTTCTCCAAATGGTAACTCAAACAATTTTGGTGAAGTTAACTGTTTCATGTTGCCCTTTAGTGATCCAAACTATCAGCAAACATTTCTAAATTTTAAAGGTAATGTAAATATGCCGAAAATGATTAATAGGATGGTTGAATCTCCTAACAGAGAAAAACTTATCATTGATCTATTAAAACATTTCTCATCAGTTGGTAGAAAGACATTAGTTTTAAGTGAAAGAAGAAGACAGGTTGAATCATTAAATCAAAAATTAAATGAGCTTGGTATATCAAATGGGTTATGTATTGGAGGAGTAAAACAATCTGATCTGGATAATATTATAAAGACAGATGTATTACTTGCTACGTATAGTTATGTACAAGAAGCATTCGATGTCCCTGAATTGAATACTTTAATATTTGCTACACCAAAAAGCGATATTATTCAAGCTTCTGGCAGAATTCTAAGACAAATACCAGAACATAGAAAATATATACCAGTAATGGTTGATATCGTAGATTCTACCACTGGAATGATTAAGAAATCAAATGTTAGAAAGAAGTATTACAATCAATCTGATTTTACTATAAAAGATGTTAAAAACACAAAGGATATAATTATTAACACCTCCGAAAGTTAAAAATGTAGATATGATACGTTAATAATCACCTATGTAAGATGCGCATGCATATAGCACTCGTATATCTTTTAAATTTTTCAAGATCTTTTGTAAATAATAGAGTGTATACAAATTCTATTCAACTTTATTCTAAGAAATTAGATTCCGCTAATAATTGTTGTGATAACTGTTGTGATAAATGTTGTTATAACTGTTGTGATAAATGTTGTGATAACTGTTGTGATAAATGTTGTTATAACTGTTGTGATAACTGTTGTGATAACTGTTGCGATAACTGTTGTGATAACTGTTGCGATAACTGTTGTGATAACTGTTGCGATAAATCAAATGACAGTTATGAATATGTAACAGAATATTATAATTTTCTTGATCAACACAACAAATTGGAAGACAATGATTTAAATCTTCTTAAAAGAAATAAAGATACTTCCAATTTTGACTATGTTGATTTTGTAAAGAAAAGAGAACACAAATATAGAACCTTTGAAAGCAACTTTAAGTTAATAACCAATTATAACAAAAAGAATGACAATTGTAAATTAGAAATAAACAAATTTACAGATGAAGTAAATATTTCTGTCATTCCGAATGATTTAATGTTAATGGTTGAACCGATTAGACATAAACAATTCTCCTTTGAAAGAAGAATTCGAGCACTAACAAAATTTATATTAAATCCATTTAAGTATTTCAACAAATATAAGAACTTACCTAATAAATTCGTTTGGGGAGATGATATTATATCCGATGTTAAAAATCAAGAAAATTGTGGTTCATGTTGGGCTTTTTCATCAACATCCGCAATAGAATCATATATGAGAATTAATAACTATACTGTTAACAGATTATCAGAACAACAGTTGGTGGATTGTTCTAAAGAAAACGACGGGTGTTGTGGTGGTCTAATTCATCTTGCATTCGATTATTGTATTGAAAATAAGGGGTTAGTATCCAATGACGATTACAGATATGTTGCAGAAGGTCAATTATGTGCAATTGATTGTAAAGACCAATGTTTACCTGGAAATCATTCATTTATAGGAGAATATTATGTAAATGTTGTAGGATCAAATATTACAGGTTATGAGTATATTATTCCAAGATCGACATTGGATATCATGGCATCATTACAAAATGGACCAATTGCAATTGCACTTGATGCAAACTCATTCGTTTTTAGATTTTATAAAACAGGTATTATTGATATTCCACCCCGAATGTCTGATAAAATAAATCATGCCGTATTATTAACTGGTTATGACAAAGATGAAAATGGTACTTATTGGATCATTCAAAATAGTTGGGGAACAGATTGGGGTGATAATGGATTTGTTAAACTAAGAGCGAGAGATGGTGATGGCGTTCTTTTATCCCAATTATATGGCGTTTATCCTACTACTAAGTATAAATAAGAACTCGTAATTATAGATAAAATGAACTTTCTTAAATCAAATACAAAGTGGGTTTGTCATCATAGTCATCTTGATAAATCAAATATCATTACAAGAGCTTTACTACAAGAATCCAATAAGCATATGTGCGATAAATGGTATATAATGGATGATATTAAAAGGGAGTATAATCGAAAAAATCTCTCTTATAGAATAAATAAATCAATACAAACTATCGCCTCTCAAAATTGTAATCATATTAGAACCTTTGTTGATGTTGACAAAATAGTTGGTTTAATGTGTATAGAGGAAACAGAAAAACAAAAGAAAATTTGGGCAAAAAAAGGTGTAACAATTCAAACTGCCACCCAACCCTTACAGGGAATTGTAGGATGTAGTGAAAATTTAAGACTTTTTGAAGAAGCTACAAAAATCACAGATATCATAGGTTGCTTACCCAGTAGAGATTATAATCGATTTGATGAACACCTTGATATCGCATTTTCTACAGCAAAAAGACTTGGAAAACCATTGGAAGCACATTTGGATCAACTCAATATTCCACAAGAAGATGAAACTGAACGATTTTGTGATTTCGTTGAAAAATATGAATATCAAGGAAAAGCTCGTTCTATTCATTCTATAAGCCTATCTTGTAAGCCAATTGATAAACAAAAAGAAATTGCTCAAAGACTCAAAGAACTTGATATTGGTGTTATTGTATGTCCATCTGCAGCAATATCTATGACACAGCATAACAATTATAACGCACCAATACATAACTCAATCGCGCCAGTACGAATTTTATATGAACAAGGTGTTAATGTTGGATTAGGAATTGACAATATAAATGACCTATTTATGCCATTATGTGATGGAGACCTACACTTTGAATTAAGATTATTAGCTGAAGCTACTCGTATTTACAATATAGATATTTTAGAAAAAATAGCTGAAAACACAATGGGATTTTAAACTAAATCACAACAATATAAATCAATATATATGTCCGAACTACCAAATGAAATAATATCAAAAATAATGAGTTATCTCCCAATACTTGATAACAAAAGAAAATTACTTAATCAAGGTATAAGAAATACATATAAAATACTTGCTCTCATTGATATTTATTCAGAATATTTTAACACAAATCCTAATCAAAAACCTTCTAAAGAAATTATAGCTTGTTCTATTGGCTGGATATATAACGATCTATCCTTCTTTTTAAATAATTGTACCTCTCCCAGTCAATTAATGATGGAGTCTTACAAAGAAATTTTATATAAGGTATCTAAACAACATATATCCAACTTTGAGGAATTAGAACAATATGAAAATTTTAACCAAAGAACCGTTACAAATTTATTATTTAACCATGTACCATATCTCTCGGAATGTACACTATCTAATTTTATTACTTATGTTAGAAATCTGTATAGCATGTAAATACGGGAATTATACAATGTATATAATATATCTTACATATAGTCATGGTTACCTATTCTATTCTTTTATATGTGTTTTTATTTCTCATACCCCTATATTTAATACTTAAAACTAAAAACAAATTTTTCATTCAAGAGTCATTTGCCTCATTTAATATGTCCGACTATATACCTTCTGAATGGGACCAAAGTCCAACTGGCTTTGGAAGAAATGCTACGGGATGTAGTTCAAATCCCGATAAAATTTGGGAAATAAAAGAAGCTGGTGATGTTAAAGATGTGAATGATGGACTCGAAAACAATCAATTGATTCTCATAAATGGAGAAGTTGACATCAAAAATGTCGACAAAGATGACGCCAGAATATCTCTGAAAGATAAGAAGAATATAACAATTATTGGTATAAACAATGCTGTTTTTAATGGTTCTATATCGATAGGAGGAAGTACTAATAAAATTATTATTAGAAATATATTTTTTGAGGGTGTGTTCGAGGATGGAGACACAGAAGACAATATTAAAGAACGCAACAAGAACCCCGATCTTGTTTCAATGAAAGGAGAAGATGTAAAAGATATTTGGGTGGATCATTGTACATTTATAAAAAGTGCCGATGGACTCCTTGATATGACAAACGGTGCGACAAATATAACAGTTTCTTGGTGTATATTAGGAGACCCTACTAAATCAAGAAATCGCAAAGATCCGGACATCGGTTCAGAAATTCAGAAAAAAAAATCCACAACCCACCACAAAGTTATGTTAATTGGATCCGGTGATTACAAAGACAACAGTGGCGATGAGAAGCGTGATATGAAAGTTCAAATCACTGTTCATCATTGCTGGTTTCCTGGAAATAGCAGAAATCCGCGTATTAGATATGCAAGACCAGTTCATCTTTATAACAATTTTTATGATCAAAATTCATATTATACTATTGCTGCTCGTCAGAAAACAATTTCCTTATCTGAAAACAGTTTTTTTTATAGAAGTACCAGACCATATGACACTCAAAACGGTGGAAAGTTATACATAATTGGTGATATATATAAAGATACTTGTACTAATGATCCAAAAACTTTACATGGGGGTAACCATACATCCGCAAAACTCTCTAAATGTCCCGCAAGTCTGTTCCCGGGGGGAACAGGAGACGACGGCGAAGATCAGAACTTTGTATTTCAAAAAGATGATAAAATGAACGATACGATGAAAGATCTTAACAACAACAATGAGACATATGATTATGTATTGGATAACGCAGAAGATGTTCCGGGGCTAGTCACATCCGGAGCAGGAGCCGGTGGGAATGGATTTCCCGGTTATAACCTTCTAAGTGGAATAAATTCCGGAATTATTACAACAGATAATAATGACACAATAACTGCTGATCCAGGCTCCGGTTCAGATTCAGATTCAGATTCAGATTCAGGTTCAGATTCAGATTCGGGTGTTGATAATCAAATTTCAGATTTAAAAAAACAAATCTCGTTCATTCAAAACTTAAATTTCTAAGATATAATTATTATATATCAATGTTTCTTCCAATAATTCCATTTGAATGTACAATATGTAAAATTGTTCAATCAAATCTTGAATCAAGATGCTATATAAAATATAATGGTAAATGGTCATTCGCTCATTCTAATGGTTACGGAAATTTTGATTTAGATAATACAAGTATACAAACGGATGAAGTAATTTGCTTAAATTGCTATGGGGATTTTAAGAAGAAAAACGATTGAGAAACTATATATATTTCAAAAGCCTAATTCATATGATCTTCGAATTGCACGGTCTATAATATCAATATTTTTATGATAGCCATTATTTATTTCATTTTTTCTCATTCTTCGGAATTCATTTCGAACACACTCTATTCTATCCCGGATTTGTCTCCTAATCTGTAAATAATGCCATGGAAATGGTTTTGGTAATAATCTCTCATTTTTCAGATTTTTTTGTGCTATTTCAAATGCAATTGTCCCTTGTAAATCTTTTTGTATTCTAAAAAACATTAACATGCTCATCTTTTCAGTAGACCAAGCTGGACTAAAATCTTTGACAAATTGACTATTTTCACGCATAACTGCATACTTTAAACACTTATATATTTCTATATCATTTGTACCGTTTACAATAACACCATCTAATTTCCACTTAAATGGAAGAAAAGGATATGTTACAGGTGGATCTATAATTAATGTAAACTGTATATGTATTCTTAAATATGTCATAATTATTCGATTAATTTCTCGGGGCAATTCATACAAACCCGAAAATGTATACGGATCTCTTATCAATATTACATTAATATTTATACAATCTCTATTTTGTTGTGCATCTATCGAAAAATTAAACATTTCTTTTATCTCTTTCAACTTAAAAGGTCTTCTTCCGACAAATAAAGCCATTAATCCCAACTATAAAATATGATTTAAATTGTTTTATTGGCTCGTTAGAACAATATTTGTTCTTATATTATTAGGTATATATTCTGAGTAAGTAGTGTTAGAGAATCATTTGCCGAAGTAAGTTGTAACCTTCAAGACCCGAAGAATAATAAGAAAACAGTAAAGGAAAAATACGACTGTTATGGTTATATATTTTAATCGATTTCTTCAATTTTTGGACCACTGTCTTCTGGTGTAGCTGATTCCGGGGGAACACTATTATCTACATTTGCAGATTCATCTTCATTCGCTTGTGTGGGTGGTGGGGCAAATGTTTGCATTTTCTCTTGAATTTCTTTTACTTTTTCATCATAAATTTCAGGAGATTCCTCGGGATGACTTTCTAACCATGTTTGTACTTCTTTTAAGTATTCAGTTAATTCTTGATTCTGGTCTCCAATTGATGTTAAACTGGTATAAATAATTTGATCTAATCCATTCCGCTTTTCAATTTTTAACTTTTGCAAATCATCGTCAGCTTTGAACGTTTCGGCTTCATCAACCATTTTCTTAATTTCTTCTTCACTTAATCTCCCCTTATCGTTTTTAATTACCAAATTCTGGGATTTGCCTGTAGATTTCTCTACAGCTGTAACGGTCAAAATACCATTGCTATTTACATCATAGCTAATTTCTATTTGTGGTTGACCTCTAGGCATTGGTGGAATTCCATTCAAATCAAATTTACCGAGTGAATTATTATCTTTTACCATCGTTCGCTCACCCTCATATACTTGTATCAGTACTCCGGGTTGACCATCCGAAAATGTAGAAAATGTTTGTGTCTTCTTACACGGAATTGTAGTGTTTCGCTTAATCAATGGAGTCATCACTTCACCGCTTGTCGCCAACCCAAGTGATAGTGGGATTACATCCATTAGAAGCAAATCACTAAGCTTTTCCGAATTCTTGTCGGCACCGGTTAAGATCGCAGCTTGAACAGTAGCACCATAAGCTACTGCTTCATCGGGATTTATATTTTTACAAAGCTCTTTTCCATTAAAAAATTCTCTAAGCATTTCTTGAATTTTTGGAATCCGAGTCGAACCTCCCACCAATACGAGCTCATCAACATCATTTTTCGATTTTTTGGCATCGCGTAAAACTTTTTCAACAGGCATCATACACTTTCTAAAATCGGCTACACACATATCTTCAAATCTTGCTCGGGTTATAGTAGAATTGAAATCAATTCCATCAACAAGTGTATCGATTTCTATGACAGCTTGAGAAGAAGCAGATAGGGTTCTTTTAGCACGTTCACATGCTGTTCTAAGGCGGCGCAAAGCACGCGGATTATCATAAATATTTTTTTTCAATTTTCTCTTAATCTCAAGGCAAAAATAATCTACAAGTCTACAATCAAGGTCGCTACCACCTAAATGTGTATCACCCGCTGTGGCTAAGACTTCAAAGATTCCTTCATCAATAGATAATAAGCTCGTATCAAAAGTACCTCCACCAAGATCAAAGATTAAAACCGTCTTTTCACCGTTGTTTGAGTCTTTTTTGTCAAGACCATAAGCAATCGCAGCAGCAGTTGGTTCATTTATAATACGTAGTACATCTAAACCAGCAATTCTGCCGGCATCCTTAGTACTTTGGCGCTGGCTATCATTAAAGTACGCTGGCACTGTAATTACCGCTTTTGTAACTTCGTTGCCCAAATAAGATTCCGCGATATTTTTCATTTTTATCAATACCATTGAGCTAATTTCTTCGGGACTGAAATGTTTCGTTTCACCCTTATATTTGACTTCAATCATTGTTTTATCATTAGAATCGGCAAATACTTTGTAAGGGAAATGCTTAATATCAGATTGAACTTCCTTGTCGCTATATTTTCTACCAATCAAACGCTTTGCATCAAAAACTGTATTGTGAACATTCATAGAAACTTGATTTTTAGCTGCATCGCCTATAAGACGTTCGGTTTCATTAAACGCAACATAACTCGGCGTGGTACGATTACCTTGATCATTTGCAATAATCTCAACTCGATCGTTTTGATATATGCCAACACAGGAATAAGTGGTACCTAGATCTATACCTATAGCTATAGCGTCCACTGATGTCATATATATAACTATTTAGAAGTTCTTATATTATTTCATTCCTAAATTAATGGTATATTATGAGAATTCAACGAATACAACAAACGGGGTCAATATAGAAGGCAATGAGGATAATCCGTAAAAAATTATAGAATTATTACGTTATCAATAATAGCTACAGCAAGTATTGGAATACGAATCTTTCATGTGATAAATATATACAAACAATCCATATTGGTATTTCCAATCGAATATATCAAGTTATAGTATAAATTAATTATTTTCTAAAGTAGATATACGCTTCTCAATTCGGTCTCCTATTTCATCTCCATCTAAGTGAATATCTTCAAAAATTACATCATAATTAGAATGATGTAATAAATCCTCAAAAAGTACAATGTCTTTAAACAAGTAATTTTTTCGTTTGATTTTGACAGTTAAATAATAAGACCTTGATGCGGGATCAATCTGTGCTGTTGAAGCGGATAAACATTCTGGTATAACTAAATGTTTTTTGCTTTTAGGAAATTTTTTTGTTGTGGAATAGTCCAATATTCTATCGTCTTTCATAACCCTTTTTACTAATTTATATTGATACAAAATCGGATGAATACTGATTGTTTGTGGTATTGGATCTGTTTTTGAAACATCAATTGTTACATTATTTCCAAAAAGTCCAATACCACACCCATTTATATTTGTTGCGATAGTCTTTACGGTTATTTCAAGTTCATAACTTGAGAAATTTGCAAATATTATATTTGTGGCAGTAGAATGTTTTACTTTCTTAAAAATGCGGCGTTTAAGCAACGTACAAGAACCCAAATGTATCACAGGACTATTTTTGAAAATACATGGCATACAGTAATTACGCATTCGATTCTTTTTCTTGGAATGATAATAGTCTTTTAGAAAAGATAATATTGTTGGATCGATTGGTCTATACCAATCTATGTTATCTTTAGACTGGTATAGACCAATCGTTGGATCAATTGGTCTATACCAACCTATATTATCTTTTTTAGTGACATTTGTCTCTTCAATACACTCTTGTTCTATATTTCCTAAATGCGATGATTCCATTATATATTAATAATGAAAACTATTCATGATGAAAGAGGATAATACAGTATACTGCTTTGCTTCTTATATGAAGGTACAAACAATATCCTATTAACTTTATATGGGAGGTTAGACAAACGTTGTTCCAATAAATTCAAATGTTCATACGGAGTTGTAATTTGTAGACGAAATGGAAATTGATTTAGATCTTCTTTAAAGCAATCCTTCATAAATTCACCTAAACATTGTAATCTTTCAATTAAGTTCTTTGAATTTAATTTCTGTCCCTTATACCATTGAATATCACTCATAAGAATAACAAAACGATTATCTGTAACATAAACTCTTGTTGCTTCTATTAATGTTTCCGAATATATACTGGAATCAATGCATTTAGGAAATAACAATAAGATTTTTGGTTGCGTGTAACCAGGTCCTAACTGTCTACAAATGAGAAAACATCTGTTAATCCCTTTATACTTTGTGAAATATAGAAAAACATCAAGATCATCAGGAACAGCCATGGCATAATATCCGTTATTAAGAATTGGAATATTATGATTACTCAATAGTTTCATTTGCCTTGTTTTTTCGGGTAATTGAATAGTAGTGTTAATATGTAAATGTTGTAGAATTTCTTTCTTATCTTCCGGAGAAGATAAATGTAATATATGAGAGCCGCCAAATAGCTTCGAAGAGGTCTTCATGTCATTACTACTACTAGTAGTGGTATCCTTACACTGTTTAATTCAAAATCAAACAGGGTATAAATCCGATTTAGTTCATCGATTTAGTTCATCGATTTAACTTTAGTATCATACTCGATAGTTCTTCCAAGAAGTTCAATTGGTGTATCTAATTTAATACGTTTGCATTCGTATTTAAATACCTTGCCGGCAGAACCCTGGGTTATCTCTTGTATAGTAACTACAAATGTACATTGTCCCTTTATACTTTTACTACGACACGAAGCATTGAATGCCTTTCTCGCCGCGCCGGCTGGATTGCTGCTTTTAAAATAACCACCATCTCCTTTAGTTTTTTTTAATGAGCCTGATTTATTCTTTTGACTAGCCTTGCGAATTTCAATAACCGTAAAACTTCTTTTTCCTTTTCCACCTTCCATTGTATATTATAATGATGAAAAAAAATCTTGCCAATTATTAAATATGGTTTCTAAAAAGATGTCTATAATGGAAGACTTCTTTTTTGCTTCCTTTGGTTCCATGGCAGGTATCGTTTTTTTTATGACAATTATGGCAATATATGCATTGATTTGGGCAGGTAGTGGATATTTTTTGTTATTGAAATATAATAAGAATGATAAAAATGGCATTGCGACGCCACTATTAAAAAACATAAGTTGGCAACAAAATGTTGGTATTGTTCTTATATTTATAGGACTATTACCATTTTTACAATATTTTTTCCAATCAATACTTTTTAGCGCAGGTTGGAATTTTATGGACGAATAGAAACTTTATTCTGTCGTTTATAACTAGCAATGTTGTTGTGTTGGTGACAATCAATCCTTGGGTTCGTTTTCATCGACTACTTGTAAACGAGCAGCGATACCCATAGTTTGTAATTCGTGTAGAAACAATTTTGTAGCATATGGAATTCGATGTTCGGATATATTTCCTTTATCTTCATTATTTTTTCCAGAAAATGACTTAACCAAATTTGATTTCTTATTAACCGAACACATCATTCCTTCAGAGTTTGTAAAGACAGTAAAGTTGTCTGATAATTCCATAAATTTTTCCTTCTGGAATTGTGATACACCATGCGATAGTAGACAATCTCGTTCCATTTCGCCCATACGTAATCCGCCATCTCTCGAACGTCCTTCTGATGGTTGTCGTGTCATTTGGACCATTGGTCCTGTAGAACGTGCGTGAAATTTGTCATCTACCATGTGTTTCAATCTTTGATAGAATGTGGGACCCATAAATACCTTGGTAGTCAATTTTTTTCCTGTTTCACCACTATATAATTGAGTTTCACCATATTTATCATAACCGCTTTTCTCAAGACGAGATGCGATTGTATCAACCGATATATTTGTAAATGGTGTTCCATCTCCATGCATTGCTTTGTCAACACATTCAATACCAAGCAAAGATTCAAGAAGTTGACCGAATGTCATTCTACTCGGAAAGGCATGAGGATTCATAATAATATCGGGTGTAACACCATCTTTGGAATAAGGCATATCCTCTGCCTTATAAATCATTCCAATGGTTCCTTTTTGACCACATGTACTACTAAACTTATCCCCAATACCGGGTCTTCTTTCTGAACGGATTTTTGCTTTACAAAATAAGTAACCATCGCTATTTCTGGAAACATATTTAGTGTCAACAATACCATCTTCATTATTTCGGATGTATGTACTATTATCTCTAAACTCTTTATCAAATACAGTTGTAGTTTGTTTTTTGCGGTTTTGCATAGGGACTACTTTTCCAACAATCGCATCTCCTCCAGTAACATATTTACCTTCAATCGGGAAACCATCCTCACTTAAGGCTTCGTAACTACAATGTCTAAGTTGTAATGTGTTATTTGGGTTTGGCTTTGCGAATTGTTCTTCTTCTCCTGTTGACTGATTCTTTCGTTCTTCGACATGATATGTTCTGAAGAAACTTGAACGGAATAACCCCCTATCAATAGAAGATTTGTTAAACATAAGAGAATCTTCCTGGTTGTATCCTTTATCACTACTAACCGCAATAATAACAGTTGAACCATTTGGAATCCGGCGCATATTCATATGTTTTGAATTATGAGTCATAACAATTGGTTGGGTAGGATACCACAATGTATTAGATACCATGTCCATACGATAACGGAAATTGGTAGCATAAATACCCATTGCTTGTTTTCCCATAGCACTTTGGTAAGTGTTTCTGGGAGATTGATTGTGATTTGAAAATACAATATTTGATGCAAGAATACCGAGTAATAAACTTGGATCTATTTCACAATGGGTATATCTTGGATTTTTATGAACATTATTTGGATGTTCACATAACATTGAGCAACCGCTTTCTTGTACATCAAGATATTCAATTGCTGGTTCTAAATGTTTTGTTCCAATAATTAGTTCATTCCAAGAATGTCTATTTTTAGAAATGAAATCAATATGTTCTTCTCCGAATACAAGTTTGCCATTTTTAACAATAAATACTGGTCTAACTAATCTACCCCCACTTGTATAAATATGGAGTTCAAAATCTTGATACATAGGTACAATACCCGTGTGGGTATGAATAATACCAGATCTTCTTAATTGAATCAAATGTTTTGATAGCTTAATCATATCATCAACAGTTCCAATTACAGTTCCATTAATATAAACAGCCGAACCAGGTATATTCGTAGTGATAGGTTTAAAACTATCAAAATCACGAATACATCTTTCAATCTGAGACGTCGATACATCCATTGTAATATTACACGACAATGCCATGTTTTTAACTATACCAATGGAAGTACCTTCGGGAGTTTCAGCTGGACATATGTAACCATAAGTACTTGGATGTAATTTACGTGGTTTTGTCATTTTAGTCGTTTTATCAATTGGGGTATTAATGCGTCTAAGATGAGATAATGTTCCAAGATAAGACAATCTTTGTAAAACTTGAGCTACACCAATCTTAATTGTTGTATTCTTAACTCCCCAATTACCTGTTGCCAGAGAATATTTCATATTAGTTTCAATAATATTCGATTTCAAAATCTTATAAATATTATTGTTTGTAATAATATTGTGAAAATTATTAGTCAATTTCCATGATCCTCCATTGATTTCGCGATTTAAAATACAAGTCGCATCCTTTATTAATCTTGTAAAAGACTGACGGAACAAATTTCCGAGCATAATTCCAGGAGTATCTACTCTTTTATTAACAAAACTATCGCGATCATCTTCGTCAGATCTTTTGGTATAATACAACAACAGTTTTTTAACCATCATTCCCAGATAATACGCCTTTTGAACAGTATTATCTGCAAGATGTGGTAGAAAATCATAGATTAATGCATGTCGTACATGTTTAATTCTCATGTCTTGTGAAACTGGTTGTCCTTGTCTAATTCGCATAGGAACCGGAAGATATTTCGCAATATATTCCAGAGCCATTGGTTGAGTAATACCCTCTGCTTCTTCAATAGAAGCTCTTAACATTCCAATTAACGTGTTACGAACAGATGAATCTCTAAATCCAAATACATAATCACACGCAAGGCGATCACTTTCAATACCCATACCCTTAAATATAATCATTAGCGGTATTTCCTTACGACATCCTTGAAAATTTACGTACAAACCAAATCCATTCGAACTTGCTTTACTCGCAATCTTAAGAACGGCCGGTTTCGCAGGCATAAATCCTTCTTGTGGAACTGATTTAACCTCTACACAATGAGAGAATTTCGTTCCGGAAACACTACTGACTGGAAAACAAAATGCCTTATTTTCAGCTTGTCTTTCTTGCGAGATAATTACCTTCTCAGAACCAGTTACAATGAAATAACCTCCAGGATCTACCTGACAATTTCTTTTTGTAATCTCACTATTATCACCATTGCAATATCTTGATTTTACCATAATTGGGATTTTTCCTACAAGGATTTTTTCAAATTTTTTTGTTTTTATATCAATGTCTTCTAATTTTGTACCCGAACGTAATGTTGTTTCAACAATTACATCGACGTGTAGATTTGAACTATACGACATACTGCGTAAACGTGCAATCTCTGGAGACATTTGAACCATACTACCATCATTTTCATATATCATAGGAGAATGAAATGCAACATCTCCAAATGATAATTTTATTTCCTGTTCGTGTTTTCCTAATTCCTCATTAAAGGCACCGTATATTATAACTGGATTATATTGTTGTACAATATCTTTGATTAATACTTGTATAAAATGATTGAACGAATCCAATTGATGTTTTGCTAACATAGATGTTTCACTTAGAAACATAGAATCTATAACTGCTCTTAAATGTTTAGAATGAACCATGGCTATACTTGTTTTACTCTCCATATCACTTTTTATAAATCATTTTTTAAGTTATATTTACGGAGTATAAGAAGATAATTTTATAATATATCATGTCTGCTCAAACTATTGCCTCCAATGCGCTCGGGCAAAACCCGTGCGAAATTCCTTCTTTTGCTGATGCTGATGCAAAAATTGCTACTTTAAAAACAACACTCTCGGAACTTGTCACTATTCTTAAGGCAATCGAGAAATCTTCTCCAAAGAAGAGACCGAAGGTAAAAAAGGTAGAAAAACCCCGAACAATTAAAAGCGAATTAGCCAAGTTCATGAAGTTATCACAACCTGTTTCAAGTCGCGAAGGTGTATTGAGAAATATTTCTCAATATGTTCGAGACAAGAAACTACAAGACCCCAAGAATAAAAGAGAGTTTGTTGTTGATAAAACCCTGTCAACATTACTCCGACTAAAACCCGGGGAGAAACTTACATTCCTAGGAATCAACAAATATATCTCACATTTATTTGTTGATTCTCCAAAAAAATAAATAAATAAGAATTATAATGAACCCGCGTTTATTTGGATGTTCCACGACCATAGTAGATAATATTCTAGTTGTTGGTACACCTTCAATAGGTAAAAAAGGTTGTATACGTACATACAAATTAAGTGAAAGAGACGTGATTGATGCCGCACCGCAACTTTCTGCCTTAAATGGTCACAGTGATGACGGTTTCGGCATATCTTGTAAATTATACTCTGTTACACCAGAACTATTACGTTTAATCGTTGGTGCTCATCGTAAAACCGAGCAATCTATTTCAAGTGGGGCTGCTTATATCTATGAATCAAATGATTTGGGAAATTCATGGAATTTTAAGGACCAACTTTTGCCTTCTGTTAGTAATCACAAAAGTTTTTTTGGTTGTTCTGTAGATATTAATGATAAAACCGCAATTGTTGGGTCGCATGGTGATAATACCGAGGGCTGGCGGGTAGGTTCGGTAAGTATATATAATGAAATTAAACCAGGAAATTGGCAATGTATTAGAACTTTGCTTCCAGGTTCGTTTTCAAATAACGGTGGTACATCATTTCGTCCAACATGTTCTTATTTCGGATTTTCAGTTTCACTTTCACAAAAATTCATTGCGGTTGGATCACCTTCGGAAAGAACAAATGGTTCCGTATATTTGTTCCATACCCAAGATACATGGGACTCTGAGAATGTTTTGTCTCATCGCATTGAGGGTGATAATCGTTTCGGTTTCTCTGTAGAACTATCGGATGAAAAATTGGTTATCGGTTCTCCGGGTACTGATGGTACTCCGGGAACAGCATCTGTTTATAATACTTCTGCCTTTTTTGATGCTGTGCGTGGATTTATACCCGCCGCATTATCACAAAGACCAACTTATTGTGATATAATACGCACTAAGTCAAAATCATCAAAAGCCTTATTTGGAAGAGATGTTGCAATTCACGATGATTTCATTGTTGCATCTGGATTTGGAAAAGATGATACTGAATTTATTGGTAGTGCTTTCTTATTTATAAGAAATAAGGAAGGGATAGATTTAGAACCTGTCGCATGTCTCAGAGATAGAGATGCCACACAACTCTTTGGACATACAGTTTCTATTAATAATAAATTTATAGTTGTTGGCGATCCAACTTCTGATAAAGTACACATTTATCTTATCCGTAACTTATTGGGAGGAAACAATAAAAGATGGCACAATTCATCTCAATGCATTGATGCTCCAGAAGAATATTTCATAGAAATAAACTAAATATTCAAAAGTGTGTTTAGTAACATACAGATTTAAATATTAAAACAGTAGGACAATAATGTCTGATTCAAAAAATTGGCGTTCCATACGAAGTTATGGAATAATACTTGTTAGATTTATTAATGACTACCCAGAATATCTTATGGTATGTAGAAAATCAACCTATTGTTATGTAGATTTTTTATTAGGAAAATACAATGATAAGAACATCGAATATCTTAAATTTATGGTTAAAAATATGACTTACTTTGAAAGAAAGTCCATTACTACCAAAACATATGAACACTTATGGACGGAATTATATTCAAAAAGTCGTGCTCCATCTGGAGCATTTTATGAGCATGTATCTTCTAAATTCGTAAAAAACAGAGATATATTTATAGTTCTTAATTCAACCGAAACTTGTAAATATAAACACCCAGAATGGGGATTTCCTAAAGGTAGACCGAATCATGGCGAAGATCCATTTGATTGTGCAAGTAGAGAACTATATGAAGAAACACGCATTGATAATTCTTCCTACAAAATACTTCAAGATATTTTGCCATTTGAAGAAAGATATGTTGGTACAAACGGTATTGGTTACAGAAATGTTTTCTTCATAGGTACAGCAAATAATCATTGTTATGCTTATCTTGATCGTAATAATATGGCACAAATTAGAGAAATCGGATATATCAAATGGTTACCTTATCATAAGGCAATTCAATATTTTAGAGAGCATGAAGAATCGAAAAGATGCGTATTTGAACGTGTTAATATTGCTTTACTCAATTATTACAATCCTCAATCTATAATTTCGGAATCTTTAACACCTATCTTACAAGATACACCCATTGAATAAATTTCTTGTAATAAAAGCTTAAATGCATATGGGACTTGTACATATCTTATATCACCATCATGGTATATACCTCTGTCTGGATTATGAGCAACTATTCTTCCAGTTGATTTATCTATACTCATCTCGTAGGAATCTGCTTTATCCCAAAATATTTCTTTAACAGATTGACTCATTCCATGAGATACTAATGCATCACATTCCATAGTTCCTATCTTTAAACCTCCTCCGCGAGCTCTACCACCCAATGGTTGCTTCGTAATCGCATCTTTTGGACCATATTCACCTCTTGCAAATATTTTATCAGAAACCATCTGTTTCAAACGTTGATAAAATACAGGTCCTATACACGCTTCACTACATACTAATTTACCAGATGTACCTGAATATAATTTATATTCCGAATTTGGTTCTAAATTCATTTGTTTCAGAATATCCATTATATTTTCGTGTGGTTCGGATAAACCATTAAAATTTGGTACTTCTATTAATCTTCCAGATACTAACCCAATATTTCCCGTCAATATTTCTAAAAAATATGCTATTGTCATTCTTGATGGAAATGAATGAGGATTAAAAATTATGTCTGGCACAATCCCATCACGTGTATAAGGCATATTTTCCTTTGGAACAATAATCCCAACTACTGCTTTCTGCGCGGCTCGTGATGCAAACTTATCTCCTACTATTGGAAATCTAACTTCGCGTGTTAACACTTTTGCTATTCTTGGTGAAGTTTTCGATAAATGTACTCGCTCTACATACTCCCCTTCGTGTACATTCTTCGCAATTATACTGTTATCTATCCAATTACCTTTTGAATCTACCATATATCCTCCGATTAATACAGTCTTTTCATCAATCCTACTTCCCGCCTTTATTATACCATTCTCATCCAGTAAACCATAATCCCAATTTGAATGTAACTTTAATATCTCTTTATCAGCTAGCTTCGGATTTACAATATGAATGTCTCCTACATCGTCTATTATATTTTTTTTTTTCAATTTATTTTGTATTGGTATAGTTATCTCTTCTCTTAATGAATGTGTCGTATAATAACTAGATACAAACAAACCATTTTCAATAGCTGACTTATTAATTATTATCGCATCCTCTTGATTATAACCGTTACATGTCGCTATAGCAACAATTATATTTATCCCATACGGAGCCTTATTATTATTTAATCTTTCTACTACACCCGTATTAACTATCGGACACTGACCATAATGTAATAGTGATGCTTTTTGATCCATTCTTGATCTAAAATTTGAAGCATATACTGATACCGCGGCTCTTGATTGCTGCGTAGCATATAAATTCCTTGCAATCGGATTATGTTCAATAAATGGCAAAGTTAAAGCCGTCAAACCCAATGATGCCGTTTTTGTTATCTCGTAATGAGTTGCTTCACCATCCGTTTCCATACTTATCAATAAATTATCTGATTCACTTGGGTCTATATATTCACAACCCTTCTTTATCAATATCTCTGGCTCACACCCTAATAACTCAACTCCCTTTAATTCCGGCTTTCCTTTCAATCTTAATGGACGCATCATCCTTCCCGATGTAGTCAAAATTCTTATTTCGGAATCTCTGATTATCCAAGATGCCGAATATGACCAATGTATATCATCATCATCTTGATTCTGTTTTTTTTTCTTAAAATGGCGCATAAACTCTCTCGGATTTGAATGAGTTCCTATCCAATCTCCATTTACAAAAATATTATGAATATTTGGATTAAATCTATTCTGACTGTTTAAATCCAATTTCTCAAAACCCTTCTCATTTTCTAACCACCTTTTTAATCCACTTGGCTCATACTCTACACTTACTGTACAAGTCTGTGCTAAATGTTTATGTTGTCCAATTGAACTACCATCGGGTGTTTCTACGGGACAATAATAACCCCATTGAGAATTATGTAACCGTCTTTGTTCCATCGTATTTGGACCGTCGGGTAAATGTAAATGTACTCGCCTTAAATGAGACATTGCTTCCATAAATGAATGTCTTAAATATCCTTGTAATACACCCTCATTGCGTGCAGATGATGGATTCTTGCCCCATCTACCCATAAATGACGTATCTATACTACGTTGAAAATCAGAACTATTTAATATATTACGTATTGACTCGGATATATCTTTCGAAATACTTTCAGCACATATATTATCCTTTTTATCTAACTCAATCAATTTGTCGGTTTTATTCTTTACTCCCTTCAAATATTCCTCATAAAAATCACGAAACATATCGTTCATTATCTCACCCGGTAATCTTACTCTCTTGTACACCAAACTATCCCTATCGGTAACCTCTCTTAAACCTAATTTTGTACTTAACAAATATCTTGTCATATAACCAAGATAAGCTGACTTGTTTTTTAATGAAAGCATATAGTCGTCTATATCTGTTCCTACGTGTGGTAAAAAACGATTATTCAAAATATACAACAGATTTCCCTTCCATTTCCTTGAATTCGTATTTGCTTTATCTGCCTGAACTTTTGTCAGTATAGATAAACATTTTAATGCTATCTCTTGTGTATATATTTGATTAATCTCATTTATACTTGGTATCATCTCATGTGCAAGTGATTCTGCCAAATCAGATGATAAATTACTTCCACATATAGATTCTAATATTTTACGCTCACTCTCTAAACCGAGAGCCCTAAACAATATTATTATTGGTATTGAACCTTTCATAAATGGTATTGTCGCAATTATTGTTTTAGACTTATTATCATATTCTATGCTAAACTTCTCTGGTGCGCTTGAACCATATTTACTATCAATTGAAGCAATTAAATTACCACTACTACTTTCTACCCGTGTATGTATTATATTTGTTGCATGGTCCTCTTGTGATAATACTACTTTCTCGAGTCCCTTTATTATAAAATATCCACCCTTTTCGTGCGGAGATTCACATACAGTACTTAATTCACTTTCGGTTTTTCCATTTAAACTACAGAATTTGGAATGAAGCATTGTTGGAATTTTTACCAATTCAATTTTCTCTATCTTATTTATTTCATCTTTTCCATGATTCACAACTATTTCAACATCCACCTCCAAAATACCAGCATATGTTAATCCATCCAAGCGACAATCGTTCGGTAATATATTCGGCACTTTATATCTTATTCCTTTTCCATTTTTACCACCAATATTAAAATATACCCTGGTTTTATAATCATTATTCTCTTTATTTTTCAATACACGAATTACATTTCTCGAATCTGAAATTATTCTTGGAATATCTCTGTTTATAAAATTCTCAAATGACATCGTATTATGTTGGGTTAATAGCCTCGCCATGTAATTAATTTACATTATAATTTTTTATCTTTACAACATACTGGACGCCTTAACACTTTCTTTTCTATTATTACATAATTACAACACTCGGAAGATAATAACCACATACATGGATGTGAACCTCTCTTAGTTACATTTCGATCAATTATTTCAAAAGTTATACAACCATTTTTTATATCATTCGTTGTTGGATTTCCATGAAAATATTTCTTCAATGTTTTTATTCCATTCTCATTTAATGAATCCTTTATTACATCTATCACTATTGTACGACAACTATTCGATATTCCCTCAACAGTAAATACACAAAAAGGTAATCTAAACAAATAACTAGTTTGCTCGCATCCAGATATTATATCATTTACAATACTTGCAGTTATCTTTGAAACTTTAAACCAAGTCGTTATAATATGATACATATTTGGTACAAACTTTCCATTTCTTGGATGATCATTATGATAAACCACCCACTTATTTGAAACAGGTATAATTGCTGTAGAAAACATTCTTGTTTGAGCAACAATTGGATTGGACAACAATATATCTTTCTCTAAAAAAGGCTCATCATACCCAAACCCGAGCGTCATTATACTCCCCTCATTATTCTTAAATTTTAAATAAAAATGTCCATTTATATAAGGAGAACGCTCTATTCTAATAAAATCACCCTCATTTAGAATAAACATTACATCCTTAACTATAATTAATCTTAAATCTAATTTGTCCAACTTCCTAAATCACTTGTTGGACCACGATATTCATAACGAGGTCTTATTTCAGCCCACTTTGATGATAACAAATTACCTAATTTTGTTCCTTTACCATATTTAACTAATATGCTCAATATTAACACAACACTCACAATTATTAATAACATCTTGAGTCTGAAATTTCTAGTTTTAATTTTCTTATTTCTCTTAACCAGATAACTCCCTTTTCTTAATGCATTATATGTATCCGCATCTAATACTCCTAATTCTCCTTCCTTTTTATTTATACTGCTTCCCGCCACAAAATCACGTTGACGTTTTACCGTATCTATTTTTGATTTCAATTCATCTATCGAATAAGAGTGCTCTTCTTCTATTACACCTATTTGACGTTGTAATCCATCTGCCTCTTCTTTTAATACACTTATCTGATCCACATATTTATCATCACAATATTTTACCTTTTCAGCATCGGATAAGTATTCATAATATGCTCCAAACATCTCGTCGGCAGTCAGTGCTTTCGTGTACCATTTTATTCCTTCCAAACGCACTCTACTTTGTAATACTAAATTATAATCTGGACCATCGGTTCCATATACTCCATCCGCTCCTGCTTTTACACTTAATACGAGTCCAGTTAATCCTCTATTAAAAGCTGTTTTATCGCCAGCATCTATATTCCGTGATAAAACAACTCCACCATTAATATAAATCTTTTCACCTTCATTATCGAAAACATAAGATACCGTATTTATTCCTACCCGACCCATTTCTGGTAATTTTTCATGTCTTTTCTTTTTTCCCAAATTATTTGAACCAGCGCCAGCATATATCCAACGACCACTAGATCTTCTTAAAATTGGACGTAATATCTCCTCATTATCCATCTCCAAATCAGTATATGTTCCTACACCCATATTTATGTCCTTCTCCAAAATAGAATCTACTAATTCACCACCCTCATACTTTTTAACATTCGCTTGTAAGTTTAATACATCGCCCTCCATTTCAATTCTTAAATTTAACTCATCATTCGTTTTTGAGAATGATATTTCAAATAAATTTAATGATGTTCCTTTTAATACTTGCGTAAAATCATCATACCATACTTCTACCCTCAGTCTACGATTAGCGGTTGTATATTCTTTCAAACTCATTTTCATAACCACTAAATGATTTCCCATTATAAACGATGTAGGTTCTGCGTACCACACGAGACCTTGCTCCCCGGGCGGCGAATTTTTCGAAGCAACCCACATACCATTTTCATGTTGTAGTTTATCCATATAAGAATTAAACCATATCTGGTCCAGTTCTACAATTCCATTATTTACACTAATGCCGGACCTCAAATTCGGACCATCATAATCCCATATTCCACTACTGTGTCCTTCTAATTCTTCAAATCCGGGTACATTTTCGGGTAAAGATGAACGCCCCATTATAAATCCTCCAAGAGCAATGCTACTCCAAGGAACTTCAGCGTTCAATAAAGCATCAGGTGTTAAATTATAAACCAATGTTACGGTTTTGTAACCTTCATATTCTTCATTCAAGTTTTTAAGTGACAACGCATCATAAGTTGGAGAATCCTCATAAAACTGATTTGTATAAACACCATCCACATCGCTAACTATTGTCTCAGCCCCCCATACAAGATTTTCCCCAAAGAGTTCCGGAAGATTTATGTTTTTGAGATCTTCAAATTTATCTGGTACTACAGATGACATGGGATTAGAAAACGATTCACTTCTATAGTTGTATATTGTCAATAAAATACATGCGATTGTTAGAAGCAATACTATTACACATACCTCTTTCATAATATATGTTACAAAAAATTACACGCTTTGTTAATTACAAAAAATATCGCAATTCTTTTTATTATATCTGTTAATGGTTCGTATATTAGTGCCAACACAATTTTCAAATAAATACTGTGAGCTTAAAGAAAAAATAGGAACTAAACGAAGAACATGTAAAATTACAGAAGATCAAACTAAGAATTCAGATAGTTGTGAATATAGAAAGGAAAATGATAAATGTTACATACTTAATAAAAAAAAATCTCCTCCCAAAACTGTTTTAACAAATTCGGAATTCATACTTCATTATAAATTTCAAGAAAATCCATCATTAGAAACTATCCGTAAATATAGAGAACTAGTTCCTGATACAGAATATATAAAATTACAGAAATATCTCGATGATAATCTGCCCAATAAACAAGAAAAACTCGGAAATTTTTGGATGAATAATTCTATTATTCATAATACTAAAACTCTGGAAACTTCACAAAAATCTACAATTTTATCCAAAAAAACACCTGTTCAAAACATTGTGAAATCTACAAAAGAACTTCCTCCATTTAATCACAATGATTATGATTTGATAAATGTAGATGCGGACGGCAATTGCGGATATCACGCTTTTATTAAAGCTATGAAACTACGCAACTATAGTTTGGATTACTATAAAATTACAAGAGATACACCAGATAAACTTAGAATATTACTTGATAAAAAATTATCGAATTCTAAAGATCCAAATAATATATTTGTCCGAAAACGAATTAAGGGTGGTATAAATAATGCTAACATATCGAAAGAATTCTGGTTAGAACAGGAAGAATTTCAATTATTGGCGCATGTATTCAAAGTTTGTATTCATATCTGGGATTCAAGAGTTAATTTATGGTCATATATGCCAATCAATCACCAAGAAAACTTTGATACATGTATCAATAAACAACAAAACATATATATTTATGCCGATGGTAATCACTATCAAATACTCCAAAATAGGATTTAGAAATAATATATCTATAGAGTTAAATGGTTAATCAGTTCGATCATAGTTATATGCAACAGCATCGCGCTACAACCCAATTGGCTCTACAAACACCTATTGTTAATTACCGGGATGGTTTCGGTTGTATTGGTCCAAATGGTAAAAATGTAGACAAGGATTCATTTCTAAAATATAATTCACTTCTCACACATCATGGAGCAAAAACACATCTTCCACAAAGTGGGTTTTTAACAGTGCCTTATATGGGATGTGGATGCGCACCAATTTCAAACGAGCAACGCCTTGATTTTGAATACAGTTATGCCCCAAAAAGTACATTATCCGAAGGTGTTCGCAATCGTTTTGTTCCTTTGGTTGGTTGTCTTGCAAATGAAGTTCAAAATCCAGAACATATTATACCCGAAGATAATCATGCTTCTTGGCCAAGAGGTGGATTTCCATCAAGAGGATGCAAGAACAATCAAGGTCCTTTCCCAAAACCATTAAAATCCAACGTATGTTGGACTCCAACTGATCAAATGTCTTAAATTTAAGCTATACCTCCTTGTGGACCATAACCTGTGTCCCAAGTACGAATTTCAGTTTGCATTGCATCAGTGCAAACAACATTTGATTGCGCGTCTTTAAATTGAAATTCGCTCGTAAATTCAGTGTCGGCTATTTTATTAAACATATCATCTTGTTTAATATCTGTTTTTGAAGTAATTTTTAATTCTTCTTTTGAAGGTTTCTTTACAGGAACAATTGGAAGAGATGATTCAAAATCAATTTCTTTTTTTCGTAAAGATTTTCCAGAAATTATTTTACTCTCCTCCTTCATTGATAATTTGTGTAATATCAGCAAATAGGTAAAGCCTATTAATACACCCGCATAATGATCATACGAAAACATTAGTGCCATAATCGCTAAAACTGTAAAACGAATAAGCGGATGATTTAATGTTTCATTTGTCACATGTTCGGGTATGTAATCGATTCCTATACAACAGAATAATAATACGATGAAACCTAAAACAACCACTATTTTACAACTGTCTTTACTTATTTCTACCATTAATAAAAATACAACAAAAAAATATCAAATGTATCAAAATCCAAATCTTAATTTTGATTTTTTAAATATACCATATTATAATGTCTTTCTGTTCATATGAAGAAGCATGGGGAGCACCGTATGAGTCAAACCAAAAAAATGACCATGTAATAAAAAACGACAATGATGATGAAGAAAAAGTTAAAAATAAGGTGCTTCAATATAATTCAGATGTACAAGACAATAGTGGTTCAGTTGATGTTGCACCATTACGTGGTTCACTATTAGGAGGAGCAATTCCGGAAGAACAATGGAATACGAATGAGCCACCACCAATATACCCATCGAATAATGATGAATCGAATAGTGTTTCTAAACTCGAAAATTCTTTTGATAAGAAAATTGACAAACTTATTAACACCTTAGAGAATTTTTCAAAAAATAATAGGAAATCAAATGAAATACAACAAACAACATGGACAGATGTTATTATTTTTATTGGCTTGGGAATTGCCGCAATATTTGTTCTCGATATGTTCTTTAAATTCGGCAAATGGATTGTTTCATCGCAAATAAATGCAAACCTTCCACAACAAATACCGCAACAAATACCGCAACAAATACCTCAACAAATTCCTCAACAAATTCCACAACAAATACCGGTTCAACAACCTTCTATTCCCGAACCACAACGATACATATATTCAAATGCTCCACCGCAAATATATAATTATAGAGGAAATGTCCCATATTATCCACAGCCATCCAGTGGGGCTCCACCAAGAGGCGTTTAATTTTTACGTATTTATTATACTTAAACTTTTAACTATTATTCATAATAATGGGTCGTAATCAAGGTAAGGGTGGTAAGAATTTTAGAAAAGCTAAAAATACTCAAACTACCGACAAACAGCAAATAATATATAAAACTGAAGGACAAGAATATGCTCTCATAACGAAAATGCTTGGAAATGGTAGATGTGAATGTAAATGTTATGATGGTAGAACGCGATTAGGTGTTATTAGAGGTAAAATGCAAAGACGCGTGTGGATATCTATTGGTGATACTGTTTTGGTGTCTCTTAGAGACTTTCAAGATGAAAAGGCGGATATTATACACAGATATTCATTCGAAGAAACAAAAACCTTAATAAGTTATAACGAAATTACAGGAAATATCAAAATATCAGATGATGATCCTACAAATTATCATGATAACTCATCTTGCGATATAGACTTTAATGATATCTAATTTACGTTAGTTTTTCATTCACAAAAATTGAATTATTGTTAATGGCTTATCTTAATCCGAACACAATTGTTCTTGATCCTTTTTCAGCACCTGAATATGTACAAGCCGATTTTCTTATTGAAAATGCTGGTACTATGCAATTTTTGGGAATTGATATCAATAGAACCGGATTAACTGTTCAAAAATCAATAGGAACTGATATTATTTGGAATGATAATGCTGCTATTATTTTAAGCAATGATTTGAATATACCCAGTTTCATAAGTCTTAATCCAAAATATACAACTTCAATTCTTCATACCAGCTTTCTGACAGAAACATCCCCCCAAAATCTTCTTAAGGGTATTGTTTTTTGTATTTGTGTTAAGAATATATTTGAATTAGATGAATCGAACCTAAGCAATCTTGATTTTATTCAAGATAGTATCAGATTGAGTAAAGTTTTCTTTCAAAATGACCCTACCGGAACTCTAATTGATGATATTAAAATCGCATCCGAAAATGATTTTGATAAAATTCTTACATCTAATGGTACAACTACAGATGAATATGCTTACTGGAACACGATTATTGGCTCTTCAAATCAAAATATAGCATTTGTTGATGATGACAAAATGTACACCTTTTATGGTTTACGTCTAAAACTAACACAGGGAACTACACCTACCTTATCAGCAGGACCAATTTCTGATGTAGGTGACACAATTTCTTATCCTGGATTTCAAAACGCTGATGGTACAGAATTGTATTTTGTTATGAGTTGGAATGTACAAATGTCTGGATTTGGAGAAGGTAACGCAAGTAGTGGTCCTAAATCAAATTGGAATGTCCAACTTTTGGATTTGAATACAGGCGCTTCCATATATGATTCAGTTATTAAAACAGATTCAAATGGGTCATTTCTCATACCGCAACATGCTATCAATTCTGAAATATTTGAAATTTCTGTCACATGTATCGACTCAAGTGGATTTGATACACTTACAGGTGTACAATCTGAAATCGGTGAAAATTTTACAGCAATTGGAACTTCTGAAACAGGATTGCTATCACAAATCAGCCCATTATCCTCTGTATTAGTCGAAGGTGTTAAAGAAAACGGAGTTTTTAATTTAACATCTTATAACAACCTTAAATCATCGTATGAATCCGCTTTTGGTATAACAGATATCAATATTAATCCATACGACACAGAAATAGATTCTACTAATTCTACCACTAATTCTTCTAAAATTCTTCAAATTGAAGCACTTGTAAATGGTATGAGAATAATCCTTTCTGCGGATTCCAGTATGTCACGATCTATTATACAGCAAAAAATTAGAAAGGCTATTTCACAAAAATTAACATCTGCAAACATAGATTTCACTAATTCAACCGTGGTAGCTGATATAATTGAAACCGCTGCAACAGATGTTAATTATAATTATAGTAATAACCATAATAAAAATCTTTCGAATACAGTATTTATAAGAAACAAATCAATCGGATTATCTTCTGCGGTTAATTATATTAAATCTTCTTTTGATTCCTACTCTGGTTCGGATAGAAATATCCGCCTGTTTCAACTACATAAATCATTCAGATCTACTATAGATACATTCAACAATTCAGTAAACTTTAATACTGACCTCACAACTATAATTGCTACTACACCTTCAAATTTACAGATTTCAAGTGTTCCATCCATAAATTTATGGAAAAGATACTGGAATGTTCGTTTCATTTCAAATCCAATATTATCTGCAATCGAAGCTGAGACATACACATATACTCCAATCGCAAAAGGTAGTCTTCAACAACATACATCAATAGAGGTCACTTTAAAACCTTTATGGCTTAATTGGGATGGCAATACACTTTCTGGAACTCCCGGCAGTAGTGATATAGGTAGTTTTAGTATTGTCTTAAAATCAATAGAAGAAAATAGGGAAATAAATCAATCCTTCGCAATTGCCGTAGGCGCTACTAACGTCCCTCCAACTTTTACAAACAGTCCCAATGCAACAATTAATATTGCTTTACAACAAACATATTCTTATACTCCAACCGTAAATGATATTAACGTTGGAGATAGTCTTACAATTGACATTGAGACTGACCTGACTAATTCTTGGCTTAATTGGAATGGATCAACACTTTCTGGTGATCCATCACTAAATGATAGGGGAAATCATAATATACAATTGAAAGTAACAGATGATGGTTACCCAGTAATACATACCAATTTAAACTTTACAATCAATGTATCTGCTACAAGTGTTGCACCAACTTTTACAAATAGTCCTGGAGCAACTATTAACGAGGATTCACAGTACTCATATATTCCAACCGTAAGTGATACAGACCTATATGAAAATAATATTACAATAACATGTGAAACAGATCTAAATTATTCATGGTTAAGTTGGGATGGAACAGAACTTACAGGAACACCAATAAATGATGATGTTGGAAATCATTCTATAGTATTAAAAGCAACTGATACTTTAGGGGAATATACAAATCTTAATTTCACAATTATTGTCAATAATGTAAATGATGCTCCTGTTTTTGATCCAAATATTTCTCCAAGTGCAGCAGTTAATGAAGATACAGCCTATTATTATAAACCAGAAATATTAGATGATGATTTTATACACGGAGACTCTGTTACAATTACATCGATTACAGATTTAACCAATTCTTGGCTAAGTTGGGATGGAACAGAACTTACAGGAACTCCTGTAAATGGAGATGTTGGTAATCATACTATTAAATTAAGAGTAACTGATTATGATACTTTATTTAGTGAACAAGAATGGACGATTACTGTCAATAATGTAAATGATGCTCCATTTTTTACTACTACACCAAATGCGATAGTATATACTGACGAAGATGCTCTATATACTTACACACCAACTGCCAATGATGTTGATGTGGGTGATAATATTATAATAACATGTGAAACAGATTTAACGAATTCTTGGTTAAGTTGGGATGGAACAGAACTTGCAGGAACTCCTGTAAATGGAGATGTTGGTAATCATACTATCAAATTAAGAGTAACGGATAATGATAATTTATTTAATGAACAAGAATGGACGATTATTGTCAATAATGTAAATGATGCTCCATTTTTTACTACTACACCAAATGCGATAGTATATACTGACGAAGATGCTCTATATACTTACACGCCAACTGCCAATGATGTTGATGTAGGTGATAATATTACTATTTATCTTGATGCTAAAAATGAACACGGTCCTACGTGGTTAAACTGGGATGGAACAACACTCTCTGGAACACCTACAAATGACAATGTAGGAAACACAACTATTACTTTTCGTGCGAATAGTAATTCTGTTGATGTTTATCAATCATTTACAATTAGTGTCAATAATGTTAATGACCCTCCCGTTTTTACAAGTGTTTCTCCGACATCCGTTCTTGACAACACAATGTATAGTTATACACCAACCGCTATTGACGTTGATTTAAATTATTCACTCTCATTTAGTATTGAAACAAAACCAACTTTTTTAAACTGGGATGGAACAATACTCTCTGGTGTTCCAAGTAATAATGTGGGTAATTATAGTATTACAATAAAGGTTACAGATGGAATAGTTGATGTTTACCAAACATTCCAACTTGAAGTTGTTGCTTCAACGAAATTAGTTATGAAAGTATCCGGGATTACAGGGTTTGATGCTCCTTTTTACGATCCTAATAGTAGTGGACTTATTCCATATATGTTTATTCGACTATGGAATAACAACGAAATAGAAGATGGCGGTGAGATGACAAGCAAAACAGGTCTAAATAGCAGCACAGTATATAAACTTGAAATGATATTGCCAGTACCCGACCTAAATGACACAGCAGAAAGATGGGGAATTTATTTTTATCAAAACTCTTTGACAAGTAACAATACACTAAATATTGTGAATTTTAACGGAGTTCCCCTCTCTCCAGTTATAAATACTGATAATGGTTCACAATTTAGAGGTTTTGATGGACAGATTTCTGCTACGGATGCACCGGGTATTCGGGTGAATACAAGTGTTAAGTACTTATTTATGGATGCTGGTTTTAGTGGACAAAAAAATGCGGCTCAACATCTAAATCTTTCAAGTTGGAATATGACAAATGTATCCTTGGCAACTGAAATGTTTAAAAATACTCCGAATCTTGGAAATAATTTCGATGTTACTATTCAAAATTGGAACTTAATTAACACTACTTCCTTGCAACAGGCATTTTTAGAAAGTTTTGGATATAATGATGCGACTTATAATTCAGGAACAATATCCTTAACTGGATGGAATATTGGTTCATCCAGTCAAATCAATGGAGTAAGTTTGGAAGAAATGTTTAAAAACACTCACAAATTTAATGAAGATATTTCTGATTGGGATGTGTCAAATGTGACAAATATGGGTTTTATGTTTAATAATGCAGAATCTTTCGATCAACCTCTCAACGATTGGGATGTGTCGAATGTGACAATTATGTCCGGTTTGTTTTTTAATGCAACCTCTTTCAATCAACCTCTCAACTATTGGAATGTATCCAATGTGACACTAATAAATGCTATATTTTATCAAACACCTTTCAATCAAGATATTACTGGTTGGGACGTGTCCAGCGTGACAAATTATAGTAACTATGGTTTAAGTTCCGGTCATTCAGATTCGGTATTTACCAGTTCTAACGAATACTACTTTAGTGTTAAACAAACACCCCTCACTGATTCCAACATACAAACGGTACTTAATGCGTGGATTGCAGATCCTGCTGATCCATCGATAATTCAATACGGTGGTGGTCATATTTCCAATTGGGATGTGTCGAGTGTGACAGATATGTCTGAATTATTTAAAGATAATAGTACATTTAATGAAGATATTTCTAATTGGAATGTGTCCAATGTGACAACTATGGAAGATATGTTTAGGAATGCAGAATCTTTCAATCAACCTCTCAACGATTGGAATGTGTCTAATGTGACAACTATGGAAGATATGTTTAATAATGCAATATCTTTCGATCAACCTCTCAACGAGTGGAATGTATCCAATGTGACAAATATGTGGAATATGTTTAGGGAAGCACACTCCTTCGATAGTCCTCTCAACAATTGGGATGTGTCAAGTGTGACTAATATGGAAAGTATGTTTTGGGATACAAGATCTTTCAATCAATCTCTCAATGATTGGGATGTGTCCAATGTGACAAATATGCAAAATATGTTTTACGAGGCATCCTCTTTCGACCAACCTCTCAACGATTGGAATGTGTCTAATGTGACAACTATGGGTTCTATGTTTGATTCTGCAAGATCTTTCAATCAATCTCTCAACGAGTGGAACGTGTCAAATGTGACAAATATGAGTTATATGTTTTGGGATGCAGAATCTTTCAATCAATCTCTCAACGATTGGAATGTGTCAAATGTGACAAATATGAAATCTATGTTTGGTGGTGCAACCTCTTTCAATCAACCGCTCAACGAGTGGAATGTGTCCAATGTGACAAATATGGATGGTATGTTTTATAATGCAACATCTTTCAATCAACCTCTCAACCCATCGGGTAACAAATGGAATGTGTCCAGTGTGACAAATATGGAAAATATGTTTAATAGTGCAACCTCTTTCAATCAATCTCTCAACGACTGGAATGTGTCCAGTGTGACAAATATGGAAGGTATGTTTAATAGTGCAACCTCTTTCAATCAATCTCTCAACGACTGGAATGTGTCCAATGTGACAAATATGTTGATGATGTTTAAGAATGCAACCTCTTT